>Strait_p2__coassemble_4862_pt1 | contig 4323 bp, 5 predicted proteins | sample Strait_p2__metabat2_low_PE_035 | metagenome-assembled genome bin Strait_p2 | reverse complement strand
TACGTGGGCAGTAAAAACCGAAACCACCGGAACATACTCTTTTGCTTGACATTTTTGTTGGCCTATAATATTAAAGGTATACGTTTCGACGGATTTCCAAATGAGCTTGCATGATGAAATGGAGTATTTCACTAGGCTGGCAGCAGAAAGCATATTCTGCTAAATACAACATCCAAATAACTACGGATAAGCCAACAACAATCATGAATCTTATAATACTCCAAAGACATCTTACAAGCATTAATTATTTTTAACTGCAAAAAAAAAAATAGATAATAAATGCCTACTTTTGCAGGACTTAAACTTAAAAACATGCTAAATAAAAACAAAATGAGAAAAACTATTCGTATTACATGCATGCTTGCCTTTCTATTTTTAGGCATGATGCAAGCAAAAGCAGACGACCCCATCAGAAAAGGAAATGCCCTAAAGGCCGAACAGTTAACCAACGGAAAAATTGTTCTTTTCAAAGGTGTGGGCAACAACAACACCAAATGGATTAACTGGCAAAATCTAAGTACTGAAAAACCGGAAGCAAGATGCTTGTTTCTGATTGAATATGTAAACGAAAGCGACAAGGAACAAGGTTTCAGACTGAAGAGACTGACAGACAATAAGTATATTGGCGGAACAAAAACAAACAACTCAAACATTGAGTTTAAAGATAATCAGTCAGATGCTACTATTTTTATTATTGATCCAAATGCCACTACAGGAGAAAATCTTACACTACCTACCGGAGCAACAAAGGAAGAACTTTATCATTTGCGCTATAAAGTAAAAGATGGTGCAGCCATGTATCTAAATGTTCAGGATGGAAGAAACAACACCCAATCTACTCCTAAATATATGAATGGAACAGGTTCTTGGTCTTTTGTTGCCACTTTCGATGCAGCCTTATATGCAAAAGATATGCTGAACAATTACAAGGCAAGCGAATACAAAATTGGCGAAGGTGTCGGTGAGTTTTCCGATTCTGCCGGCAATTTTACTACAGCACAACAAACAGCAGCTACTGCCTTGCAAGGTTTGCAGTCTGGCAGTCCCAGCGTAGAGAATATAAAAAGCGCATTGACAGTTGCTCCAACACTGGAAACTGCAATCAACCAATTAACAATCAAGTTGCCGCAACCCGGATACTACAGACTGAAGAATGCTCAGAACAACAACTACATCAGTTCTAATTCACAAAGCACCGGACGTCCCTTGATGACAGCTGAAGCAAGCGATGCTGTTTTCTTCCTTTCAGGTGACAGCAAACTTGTAAGCAAAAACTTATTCTGCTTGAACAATTATAACTTAGAAGCAGGATTGGGTGTAGCAACAGAGTTCAAGGCATCAAAAGGTAAGATTGGCTGCTATGCCATTAAAAATGCCGGTGCCTACTTTGCAGGTATGGCAACCGGAGCTCAATTGGACCATCACACAAACGAACAAAACGGACTCACACTATTGGAATGTGCATGGACATTGGAACCTGTTACGGATTACACAGGAAGCATCACCAAGAATATGTCTGGCACAGAATATGCTACCATCTCTTCGCCCGTAGCTTTGACGATTCCCGAAGGTGTAGAAGCATACAAGGTTACCGTAAGCCAAGGAAACAAAGCCGCATCCCTTGTCAAGCTGTCCAAAGACATACTTCCTGCAGGAGTGGGCGCCTTGCTGAAAAAGACCGGCGGCAACGGAACTTTCACATTCAACTTCTCTGAGCATACAGGTGATGCCGGTGCGGCAAATACCGACAACAACCTCAAGCCTCTGTATGAGAATAAAGTATTTGCAGCCAACAGCAATGCCGTGTATATTCTGGCAAAAGACGGAAACGATTATGGCTTCTTCCTGCTTTGGCAAGAAGGAAGCGATGAAGACCGCACTGTAGCAAAACACAAGGCCTACCTTGAACTTCCGGTAGCACCGGCTAATGCCCTCCGTTCCATTATGATTGGCGGAGCAACCACCGGCATCAACAGCATCGAAACAGGAAAGGCAGAAAACGAAGTATACTTCGACCTGCAGGGCCGCCGCGTAAACAATCCTAAGAAAGGACTCTACATTACTTCTAAAGGCAAGAAAGTAATTTTTAACTAACAATACAAAAGCATACGAATATGAAAAAGACATATAACAAGCCCTGCATGAAAACCGTGAAACTCAATGCGCAAACCTTACTTGCTGCAAGCATGAAACTTGACGGTGAAAAGCAGAAACACGGTAGCGAAGCACTCGGAAACCAGGAAAGCGATTTAAGCATTTGGGACAACAACGGAAGTATCTGGGAATAAATTCTAAAGGCGAGTTTAATACTCGCCTTTTTTTTGCCTCAAAAATTTGGAGGTTTCAACAAAAAGACGTATCTTTGCATCGTTAATGAAACAAGGGACGACAAATCCCGATATTTAACGGAAGGAAGTTTGGGTGAGTGGCTGAAACCACCAGTTTGCTAAACTGACGTGCGGGTTACCGTACCGGGGGTTCGAATCCCCCAGCTTCCGCTAACGAAAAAGCACCGCATCATTTTGATGGCGGTGCTTTTTCGTTTTAAAGCTTTATGGGCAACCGGTTCATGCGACTCTGCAACATGTGCTGCGGAATAATCTGTTTCAACACTTCGAGAACAGCATTCAGCATGCGTTCGCGCACAAAATCCTCGCGCACCACCAGCGACACAAAACGCTTGGCCAACGGGTCGTTCCGGATAATGGCAGTGTGCTGCCGCTGCTGCTCGGTCAGGAAATTCAGGTGCAGTTCGGGCACTACCGTATAACCACCGTTGCGGTCCACTATGCGTACCAGCGTTTCGATGCTGCCGGCCTCGTAGATATGATTCCCCTTTTCCTTGTTTTTGCAAAACGACTGCGCCCCATTGGCAGCACAGTGTCCCTCTTTCAGAATCCACATGTGCTCGGCAGGCAATTCACCCGAAAGCATCAGCTCTTGAGCCTTGCTGCACAAGTTAGAGAAATAAGCCACGAAACGCTCTACATAAACCGTCACTTCGAGCAAGCCTTCCATGTCTATCGGCGTTGTAGTGAGCGCCATATCCAGATTGCCGTAGCGCAAGTCTTGCAACAGCGACTTGCTGGCTTTCTCGTCAACAAACAAGTCCACCTGGGGATAAGCCTCACGAAAATGGTAGATAAAGTCAGGAACCACATACGGAGCAATGGTAGGCAATACGCCGATACGCACACTTCCGCTCATGGTTTCAGCCTCATCCGCCACCACTTCTTTCACCCGGCGCGCCTCGTTGAGCGCCACTTGTGCCTGCTTGATAATCTTGGCTCCCACCGATGTAGGCGAGATATTATTACGGTCGCGGTTGAAAATCTTCACCTGTAATTCCTCTTCCAGTTTTTGAATCATCGCACTCAATGTGGGTTGTGTCACACCGCAAGCCTCAGCCGCCAAAACAAAATGGCGGTGTTTGTTCAGTGCCACGATATATTCCATCTGTTGTAAAGTCATGATACCTAATATTGTTAGTCTGTTCTCAGAACCATTAATAGAAAACTTCTATTCAAAGATAGTGAAAGACGAGAGCAAATGAAAACTTTGTTTTGTCCCCTCGTTGACCGGCAATCAGATTTGGCAATAATGATGAGCCACCTATCCGGATTGCCAGAAGATGTATTATTGCATACGGGGTGTGTCAATGACAATTTTAGAACCGTCCTTTTTACTGGTCAGCATAATCACATGGGCACTGTCCACACAGAGTGCATAGAACGACCCCGTTGACTTGCTCCAGAAATAGCCCCAATATAAAAATACGGATGTAGCAAACAAACGTATTGTGAACAGACTGTCTGTGTTGATTTGCGTTATGACATAATCTTTTTTGAGAAAAACTTTCTCTCCTGCAACGAGTTTGACCCGTATGCTGTCATCGTCTTCGTGTATGCTTGTCGGCATTTTCAATACAGGCAGTACTATGGATAAGGCCGCAATAAGGACAACTGCTGTTATTAAAGCATTTCCTGCCATGAAGGCATAATAAACGGAATAAGCAACGATTGCTACGATGACTGTAGAGAATAGAAGCATCGTTCCGGAAGGGGATAATTTTCTAGTAGTATTCATGATATGCTGATTTTGCTATGTTTTGTATAATGGATACGTTATCTGCACTTTCATCTGCCAGTGCTTCTGATACCTTTATTTATCTGATAGTTCCCAGTGAAAATCTGATTTCATCGGAATCAAGTTATTTAGAAACTGTTTAGATACCGTTTAAACGCTGTTTAAACACCATTTAAACGGTATCTAAACTGTCTTTTCCTGATTTTGGTTGACTGTTATAATGTCATTACCACTGAT
>Strait_p2__coassemble_455_pt1 | contig 31422 bp, 24 predicted proteins | sample Strait_p2__metabat2_low_PE_035 | metagenome-assembled genome bin Strait_p2 | reverse complement strand
CTGATTGGACTTCAGAAGGACTTCAGGGTAAGAAGCTCAGCGAATACCAAGACATTAAGCTCTGCTTGGATAGTTTCGAGAATATTGTAAATGAAAACGTAGCAAAGTATAAAGCTAAAAATGCTTAATCTCAGAGTAAACCGCAACTGTGAGCTGAAACGACACAGTTGCGGTTTCGTTTTGCTGTGTTATATAAATATTCAAGTACGATTGTAAAATGACCCGCTTTGTGATGCAAACCCAATTTTACGGAAAAAGCATACATAACAAAAAAGCCAACCTATTCGGTTGGCTGTGGAGCGGAAAACGGGGCTCAAACCCGCGACCCCCAGCTTGGAAGGCTAGTGCTCTATCAACTGAGCTATTTCCGCATTTCTTTGTTTTTGCATTGCAAAGGTAGTGCTTTTTTTCATACACTCCAAATATTTCGCCTATTTTTTTTGAAAAATATCTCCCAATAAGGGCATTTCCGCAAAATAAAGTTCATCCAATATTTTAAATTATTGACGGCAATTTGGCAAGAAACTTATAAGGAAATCCCCATATCCGTTTTCTTGATTCATTTCGCTTCGAAGTCAGAAGGTACAAAAAGAGCCGGAGTGGATGAACAACACTCCGGCTCTTTTGTTTCATCATTCCTGGATTTGAACCTTGTCTACCTTCTCAAGCAAGAAACGGTTTTTGTTCCAATGAAATGGTTGATAGTCCTTGTTGTGCAGCACACGGTTGTTTCGATACACCAATCCCTGAACGGATTTTACATATAATATAGGTGCATCGAAGGTGCGAAACTCATTATCTTCTATCAGGATGGACCCTCTATGGAAGTATTTCACCTGATTTTTCAAGTCAGGAATCTCCGGATAAATGGAAATAACGGCGTTCGTAAACTGATACATACTAGTGAGCGCATTGACAAACAGATTTTTTCGGATAGTCACATCCTTGCAGGCTCCTGTTTCATACCAACCGTTGCAGTCGCCGCAAAGCAGGATGGCCGAACCAGACGTATTGAGGAATTTGTTATGCTCCACCAGAGTCTTTTTCGGTGTACTGAACAACGAACCGCGCGCTCGGTTATTCTGAATGGTATTGCCGGCAAAATAAACTTCCGGTGTCCATGTCAGATTCTCTATACCATAGGGCGTCTTGCCGTCAATCTCTGCCGGCAACGGTTTTTCCATACGAATGGTAAACTCGTGCATGCCTTTGCCATCGACAGCATCCACCGGAGTGATTGATGCAATGCAGTTGGTTTCATCTACATATTCCATTGTTTGCGAGCGTATGAAAGCAACCGTATCGCCCACATACCCCCAATCAAAGCCCCATGCTTGTCCGTGCATGTAACGGGCACGCAATGTGTGGTCGTCCAAGCGTTCGGTGATTTTCAGATAAACACCATGCACATTGATTGCATCGTCCATCATACCTTCGTAGAAACCATTCACGGAATGTATCTTTCCCTTGCATTGAGAAAAATGGGTGGCATCGGCCTGTGTCGTAAAATATCTGCCGGAAGTACTGTCCATGCATACACGAAAGGCATCCATGTGAATATTGTCGCACAGCTGAGCCACCAATCCCATTCCCTGGGCATAGTGCACCGTTACGTTTTTGAGCGTTGTGTTTTTGCTTTCTGCCAAGAATACACCGGGTGTGGGACGATCCCAACTGCGCAGAGCCACAATGGTTCCGGATTTCAAGCGGCTGTCGTTCCAACGGGGAGCATGCAGCAAGCGGTTGCCTAAATCCTTCACACCGCGCATGTCATAAAACAAGTCGCCCGTGTTATACACGATATGCTTGCTATCTTTCTCAAAGGCGATACCCGAAGAAGGAGTCAACTGCCAGTCTGTTCCATAGGAATGAAACACACTGTCTGCCGAAATCTTATACTGCACCCACGGAGCCACACGAAAAGTCATGCCGCCCTTTCCCTCATTCTTTACAATCTCTATTTGCGAGATGTGCGGATTCTCAAAATCAATGGAGAAGTTTTGTAAGGTACAGTTCTCGGATTGTACGAGCGACAAAGGCAACATCGTTCCGTGGAAAATGAATTTGGCCCCTCCCCCATCCAAGGTCATATTCTCAAGATTCTCCAAGGGCAGACCGATACGCTTGGGGTTCGGCTGGTCGTGATTGGATACATAATAGGTTTTCTGCGGTGCCTTGTCTGAATAGAAATGATACTGCCCGCTCTCGAAACGCAAGACAAATGCTTCGCCTGGTTTCACTTCCTTGCGGATTTTTTGGAGTGCTTTCTGAAACTTCGCAGACATGTCTTTTTTGGAATCAGGCTGCACACCGTAGCGTTCCATTTCGAATATGCGCTGGGCTGACAGCGACATACTTAGGGGCGCAATACACGCCACACATAACAATCGAATATTCATAGAGTTTAATTATCTGGTAATTTTAGGATTATATCATATCAAGAGGGGTAAACCACATGGGCAAGCATACCGTTCAACTCGGCAATGGCTATGCCATAATTGGTAATGGCAACACCTTGTGCACGGGCTGCCGCCATGCGTGCCAGCACATGACGACGTGTAAACATGCAGGCTCCACAGTGAATTATTAAATCGTATCCGCTCAAGTCTTCGGGAAAATCCTGACCGCCAACGATGTCTATCTGCAGGGAATCGCCTTTCTTGGCACGCAACAGTCGAGGCAACTTTACCCGGCCTATATCTTCATTCTTGGGTGTATGTGTACAAGATTCTGCAATCAGCACTCGGGCATCCGGACGCAAGGTGCGCAGAACGGAAGCGCCCTCCAAGAAGGTGGGAATATCGCCCTTATAACGGGCAAACAACACGGAAAAAGATGTCAGCTTACTCTCCGGCGGACAAAGCGGCAATGCCTGAAGAAACACCTGCGAATCAACAATGATCAAATCCGGTGCCTTTGAAAGGCGCTGCAGGGCAGCGGACATTCCGTCCAGAGTGCAGCTCATCACGGTACAATGCTTGTCGAGCAAATTGCGCATGGTTTGCACCTGAGGCAATATTAGTCGCCCCTTGGGCGCTTGTATGTCCTGGGGCATGACTAAAAGCACCAAATCGCCGTTTTTCACCAAGTCGCCTGTCAAGTCCTCTATCTCGTCTTTCTTGCTCAGCAATTGGGCCATATGGTCGAACAATTCATCCATACCCTGGCGTGTCCGGGCAGACACAAGCAAACAAGGTGACTGCAGTTTTTCGCTCCAACAGGCCTTTTGCTTCTCTGCATCTGCCAACAAGTCGGCCTTGTTTTGCACAAATAATACGGGAACAGAAGCACGCTCAAACTGTTGCTTCCACAAAAGAAGACGGTCAAGCTGTGAATCAGGTTCAGAACACATGGGCATCACCTCGGGCAACAATACGAGTGCCAAGTCAACCCGAACGGCTTCTCGACGCGTTTTCTCTATGCGTTGCCGTCCCAGTTCACTGCCATCATCAAAGCCGGCTGTATCAAGCAACACACAAGGGCCTATCCCACTAATCTCAATATTTTTCCGTACCACATCGGTGGTAGTTCCGGCTGTATCGGAAACAATGGCCTCATCTTGGTCTGTCATTGCATTCAACAGCGATGACTTGCCGACATTACAAGGACCAAATATTCCGATATAAGTCCGGTTTGAACGAGACACATCCATCATAATCTTACTGATTTATCATGTTTCGTACCTGGTTGTCAGAAGCGAAAATCACGAGCGCCCTGCTCTATTTCCTTCAAGAACTGCTCAGCACGCTCCCGAATTGACGGATTGGGCACCTTGACTATTTCTTGGCGTATCATCTCTATACCCTTGGCACGTGTGTCAGCCGAAGCATAGTCCTGCAAATATTCTTTCAAAGTTATCAAAGCATTCGGAGCACAACAGTTGACAATCTGTCCGCGTTTTGCCAGCGACATGAAGCGGTCGCCTGTCCTGCCTTCACGATAGCAGGCAGTACAGAAACTGGGCACATAGCCCAACTCAAGCAACCAACCCACAATCTCATCTAATGTGCGACGGTCGCTCACATCAAACTGCGACGAATTTTCCTCGGCAGCCTCTTCGTGTACATAACCACCCACGCTGGTGCGCGATCCACCACTGATTTGCGAAACACCCAACTGCAGTGCTTTTTCGCGGCTGCTCTTCGATTCGCGTGTAGATATTATCATGCCTGTATAAGGCACTGCAATACGAATCGTGGCCACAATTTTATGGAAGATTGAATCAGGCAGACAGTTCTCGAAATCTGCAGTGTTTATATCATCAGCCGGACACAAACGGGGCACACTGATGGTGTGCGGGCCCACTCCGTAAGTTTGGTCCAGATGTTCCGCATGCATCAATAGTCCCACCAAGTCGTAGGCATAATTGTTCAATCCGAAAAGCACACCCAAGCCCACATCGTCAATACCTCCCTGCATGGCACGGTCCATTGCCTCCGTATGGTAGGCATAATCTTTCTTGGGACCCGTGGGATGCAGTTTCTCATAATTCTGTTTATGATAGGTTTCTTGAAACAGAATATAGGTGCCAATGCCGGCATCGCGCAAACGACGGTAGTTTTCTACGGTTGTTGCTGCTATGTTGACATTGACACGACGAATGGCTCCGTTTTTATGTTTGATGCCGTAAATGGTACGAATACTCTCCAAAACATATTCTATAGGGTTGTTCTTGGGGTCTTCACCTGTTTCGAGAGCCAGGCGTTTGTGGCCCATATCTTGCAAGGCAACCACCTCTTGGGCAATCTCTTCCTGTGAAAGTTTCTTTCGGCGGATAGTTTTATTCTTAGCATGGTACGGACAATACACACAACCATTTACACAATAGTTAGAAAGATACAAGGGGGCAAACATCACAATGCGGTTGCCGTAAATATGTTCCTTGATACGGCGTGCCAACTGAAACATGCGCTCCGTCAGTTCCGGGTCTTCGGCTGTCACCAAAACGGCAGCTTCGCGATGCGTAATGCCTTCCATTTTTTCGGCCTTGTCCAAGATAGAAAGAATCAAAGCCCGATCGTTTTTATGCTCCTGTGCATATTGCAGTGTAGCCATTATCTCATCATGGCTGATAAACTCTTCTGCATGCTCTGACTTAGGATTGTACATCATGATAAATTATTTGATTTCTAATTTTCTTTAGTTGATATTATTTATATTTTACAGCAGGTTTCCTTGAATATCCTGACAGATATTATCGATTCTGATAGTCACCTCTTCCGTAATCAATATGAAAGCCAATCTGGCGAAGTTTTATGTCCAAACTTCGAATTTGTTCGGCTGCCTCGCTGCCCATACATTTCTTGTCGGCATACAAGGCATATTTGCTGCGTACGTTTTGCGGCGACAGATTGGGCATGATTACATTTGCTCCTGCCATCAATCCTTTTTCCTGACCTTGAGGGTCTAAAGTAGCCAATGCAGTTGTGGCCGGAAGCAACACACGCGGAAAACGTAAGCGCAACACGGCAAGCAGTACCAGGGTGGTAAATACACTGCCTGCCGATTCTGAAGCAAAAGGTGTGTTGGGAGCAGGAATAAAAGGCCCAACGCCTATCATCTCCGGTTCGAAGGAATCTAAAAACAGCAAATCGTCTACCAAGCACTCTAAAGTTTGTCCCGGAGAGCCCACCATCATACCTGCACCTGTCTGGAATCCCAAAGATTTCAGAATCCGCAAACAATGGATGCGATTTTCAAACGACATGTTGTTGGGATGCAGCATGGAATAATGTACCGGATTGGCAGTTTCATGACGCAACAAGAACCTGTCGGCACCGGCCTGCCTGAACCGGACATAAGCCTGTTCGCTCCGCTCACCTACCGATAGCGTCAAGGCACAATCCGGAAACGACTGCTTTATTTGGGTGATGACCTCAACCAACCATCCGTCATCTTGCATACGGTCTTCGCCACCTTGCAAAACAAAAGTACGAAAGCCCAGCTCATAACCCTGATGACAACAAGACAATATTTCGTCCGCCGACAAGCGATAACGCGAAACGGTATTGTTCCCTGCCCGGATGCCACAGTAAAAACAATTATTCTTGCAGTAATTCGAGATCTCTATCAAACCGCGAACGTACACTCCCCGACCAAATTCACGGTCGGCCACGGCACGCGCCTGCGACATAAGCCAAGCACATTGATCGGCATCAGTCAGAGAAAGCAACGACAAGTATTCTTCTCTTCCCATCGGAAGTCCCTGACGCAACATGGCGACCCGCGACTCTAACAGAGCGTCAGTTATCGAATCAAACATATTATATTCGGATTATATTTCACTACAAAGTTAGTCAATTCTATGTGGCCCGCCTACATAAATCTCTAAAAATAGAAGTTTCAGCGAGACAAATCAGGCAAAAAAACTATAGAATAATCAAAAATAGGGAGAAAGCTAAAAAAATATAGGTTACTTCGCTTAAAAAAATACTTTTTTTCGTTATTTTTGTACCTATTATTATTTATACTAAACCCCTATAACAGTTTTTTTATGGCTTACACGAATAATATTATGTACATTCGCTACCAACTTTTAGCGAAACTGGTGAGAATGTGGAGAGACAACGAACTATTGGAAAAAGTAGATCGTTTACCTATCGAACTGCATCCGCGCAAACAAAAGCCTAAAGGTCGTTGCTGCGTTTATAAAGAACGTGCAGTAACCAAATACAAAACCATGGCCATGATGGGCTTTGACATGGACGACGAAAAGGATGAAAACGACAACCTTTCTGACTACGCAAAAAGAATGTTGGACCGCAACGGACTGCGTCCCGACAAAAGCATTCTGAGCGTAATGGATGAGGCTTGTTCTTCATGTGTAAAAATCAATTATGAGGTGAGCAACTTGTGCCGTGGCTGCGCCGCTCAGCACTGTTACAACAATTGCCCCAAGGATGCCATCTCTTATGATGCAGAAGGCAAAGCGGTTATCAATCACGACAAATGTATCAGTTGCGGAAAATGCCATCAGGTATGTCCTTACCATGCCATCGTATATATCCCTGTGCCTTGCGAAGAAGCATGCCCGGTGAAAGCTATTTCAAAAGATGAATATGGTGTGGAACACATCGATCCGGAGAAATGTATTTACTGCGGTAAATGTATGAATGCTTGTCCGTTCGGAGCCATATTCGATGCTTGCAGCGTGTTTGATGTGCTGAAAGAAATCAAAAAGAAAGAAAAGAAGGTAATAGCCATGGTGGCTCCTTCAATTCTGGCACAATTCAAGCAACCAATCGAAAAGGTGCTTGGCGCATTTAAAGCAATCGGATTCGACGATGTCCTGGAAGTAGCTTACGGGGCAGAAGAAACCATCAGAAACGAAGCTGCCGAATTCAAGGAAAGAATCGAAGAAGGTGCTCCGTTTATGACAACCAGCTGCTGCTCTGCCTATGTTGAACTGGTAAACAAACACATCCCTGACTTGAAGCCATACGTGTCTACAACCGGTTCACCTATGTATTATATTGCTGAGTATGCCCGCAAAAAATATCCGGAAGGCATCAACGTATTTATCGCTCCTTGTGCATCAAAACGTGCAGAGGGTAACAAGAATCCAAATGTGGACTATGTCATGACTTTCCGCGAAGTGGAAGCGCTGCTCGAAGGTCTTGAAATTAATATCGATGAATGCGAAGACTTCCTGCCAGAAGAACATGCCGGACATGATGCACATGGATTTGCAAAAACAGGCGGTGTGTTTACAGCAGTGAAAAACATGGTGGGAGACCCGAGCCTACAAGGTACTATCATCGCTAACTTGGACAAGAAATCTATCGGACAACTGCGCGCTTATGCCAAAACAGGAAAGTGTCCTACAAAAATGATTGAGGTGATGGCTTGCCCGGGAGGATGTATCAGCGGACCTTGTGCCTGCAACGAGGGTATGCAAGCCATACGACAGTTTGATGCCGAGCTGAAAAAGAAAGAATAATTTCACAACAACTAAGGACATTACCATTATGAACGATTCTAATAGTTTTATATTAAGAGCATTAAGCTCAATTCTAATCGGATTATTGCTTACAATCAATCCCGAGAGAATGACAGAAGTGCTGGTTATGATTATCGGAATACTCTTTGCCGTGTCTGGCTGCTTCTCACTAATTAACTATGTGATGGCCCTGAACAGCAAGACAAAGTACTACAAACCGGTATTCCCAATTATTGGATTGGGTAGTTTCTTGTTTGGAATCTTCATGTCGGTATTCCCTGAATTGTTCATTGCTTACCTGATGTATGTTTTGGGCTTTCTGATTATCCTGGCCGGAACCAACCAAATTATTTCTTTCATAAAATACCGAAAAATCATAAGCGTCACGTGGTATATGTATGTGATGGCTTTGTTGATTCTGGGTTCGGGAATTCTGGTGGTTCTCAAACCAATGGAGACAGCTTCGTTACCATTTCTGATTATGGGATGTACTTCTATCTTCTACGGCATTACCGAATTGATTCATGGCGTGAGAATTAAGAAATCTCAGAAATCTTATAAAAGAAGAATGGCAGAAGAAGCACAGGCCATAGAAATCAAATCTACCCAAACAAATTCTTCTGACACTAAAGCAAGATAAACATATCTCTATAAAAAAAACAGCGCACCTGAGTCAGGTGCGCTGTTTTTTTGTTATTAATAATATTATCGCGTGATAAGAAACACACTAAATTAATGCCTTCGGAATTCTAACGGGACCTTACAAGCACTGCCGCAAACAGGGAACACAAACATAAATAATATGCCCGTGACAAAACCTGCCTTATTCCTTATTATTTATCGGCATTGCGAATCTCTACGCGGCGTATTTTTCCGCTGATGGTTTTTGGCAAAACATCTACAAATTCAATGACTCTTGGATATTTATAGGGAGCAGTTTCTTGCTTCACGTGATTCTGCAACTCTTTAATGAGTTCTTCTCCGGCCTTAGACTTATAAGCAGCCGTAAGCACAATAGTAGCCTTGACTACCTGGCCTCGAATTTCATCGGGAACTCCGGTAATAGCACATTCCAAGACCGCAGGATGTGTCATCAAGGCACTCTCCACCTCAAACGGACCGATGCGATAGCCAGAGCTCTTAATCACATCGTCTATACGTCCTACAAACCAGAAATACCCATCCTCGTCATACCAAGCCATATCACCAGTATAATATGTATCGTTATGCCAAACAGCCTCCGTCAGTTTCGGATTACAGAAGTATTCCTTGAACAAGCCCAACGGTTTGCCTTTGTCTGTATAGATAACAATCTGACCATGTTCGTAAGGCGCAGCAGGTGTTCCGTCTTCTTTCAAAAGACCAATATGATACAGAGGATTCGGCACACCCATAGATCCTGGTTTTGGCTGCATCCACGGAAATGTACCAATAGACAATGTTGTTTCTGTCTGTCCGAAACCTTCCATCAAACGAATGCCCGTTTGCTCAAAGAACTTTTCATATACAATCGGATTCAATGCCTCGCCGGCAATCGTACAATATTTCAATGAAGACAAATCATAATTGCTTAAATCTTCGCGTATTAAAAACCGAAATACAGTGGGAGGAGCACACAGCGAAGTGATTTTGTGGTCCTGAATCATTTGCAAGATGTCGGCCGGATTAAATTTCTCATGATCGTAGACGAATATCGTGGCACCAGCAATCCACTGCCCGTACAACTTACCCCAAACAGCTTTTCCCCAACCTGTATCAGCAACGGTAAGATGCAAACTGTGTTCGTTTAGATTATGCCAAAAACAGCCCGTGACAATGTGGCCCAAAGGATAAAGAAAATCGTGTGCTACCATTTTGGGTTCGCCCGACGTACCGGACGTAAAATACATCAAAGAGATGTCATCATTCGTAATGGGATACATGGGACGCTCGAATGCAGGCGCTTCGTCCAAACCTTTCTGAAAATCCTCAAAACCATCCGGAACCAACGGACCAACTGATACCAGTGTCTGCAAAGAGGGCGATTCTGCAACAGATTCTTGAACATGTTTCAAAATATTCTCTTCGCCAGCACACACGATCATTTTCACATCCGCCGCACGGTTGCGATAAACAATATCATGCTTCGTAAGCAAATGGGTAGCGGGAATAGCAATCGCACCTATTTTATGAAGGGCTATGATAGAGAACCAAAATTCATAGCGGCGCTTGAGCATCAACATAACACGGTCGCCCTTTCCAATTCCCAAAGACATAAAGTAAGCAGCAGTGCGATCAGAATATTCCTTCATTTCTGCAAAAGTAAACCTACGCACACGACCATAATCATTCGTCCAACACAAGGCAATCTTTCCAGGTGCATCCTGAGCCCATACATCAACTACGTCATAGCCAAAATTAAAGTTCTCCGGAACATTAATCTTGATATTCTCAACAAAATCTTCTTGCGAAGTAAACTTCGTTTTATTCAGAAAACGTTCTATCATTTGTTTTTTGTTTTATCACCCCAACACACAATGATTGCGCGATCAGCAGAAATGGGGTTTGTCAAATTGATAACAAAGATACAGCATTTATTTGGCTCTTTCGATAAATAAACGGAATAATTTTACAGATATTATTCAATTTATTACTTTTACAATACACATATATCGCCCAAAGACATTAAAAACAATGCTTATGCTGAATCTCAAATCGACAGCCGGAACACCTGTTTACACACAAAAAATCCCCTCAAGCATCTGCTTGAAGGGATAATTGTACGCCCTCAGGGATTCGAACCCTGGACCCATTGATTAAGAGTCAATTGCTCTACCAACTGAGCTAAGGACGCATCGTTTTTCGTTTGCGATTGCAAAGGTATGAAACATTTTTGAAAGAACCAAATTTCAATGAGATTTTTTTTAAATTAAAGATTAAAAATCTCAGATGGTATCTTCCGGCGCAATACATCAACCCCAAAATCCTTATTCATAAGGATGCCATAGGAGCGCAAAACACTATCCATTGTTTTTTTTGCCAATTCGGGATGATTGTTCTCTTCACTTAGATGACAAAGCCACACTTGCTTCATCTTTTCTGTAACCGAACGAGCCAAAAGTTCTGCAGCCTGTTGATTGGACAAATGCCCTTTCCCTCCAGAAATTCTGCCTTTCAAATGAGCCGGATAGGGTCCCATCATCAACATGTCTGTATCGTGATTGGATTCCAACACCAAATAATCGGCATTTTTAATGTGACTTTCCATCTCTATGGTAGGAATACCCGCATCAGTAATCAAGCAAAATTGTTTTCCTTCAAAAGAGATGCTATAACCCACATTGTCGGAACTATCGTGCGGCACATGAAAGGCTGTTATTTCAAGTTCCTCAACCTTGAAGGGTACGTTCTTTTCAATCATCACACGATTGGACGCAGCAATCTTCGTTGTGACACAGTAATTTCTGTCTATACCTGAATGCACCTCTTTGGTTGCATAAATTGGTATGTTGTAATCTTTTGCCAAATAGCCAGACGCCTTGATGTGATCGGCATGATCGTGTGTAATCAGCACGGCTTTAATCTTATCAAAGCTTAGGCCAAAGGTACGCAAATGTTTTTTCAGCAGTCTAATACCTACGCCTGCATCTATTAATATTGCATAGTTTTCGGAGAAGAGCAAATAACAGTTCCCACTACTGCCACTTCCCAAACATATAAATCTAAACATAAAAGTAATATTTAAATGCAAATATACAAATAAGCAAAGGAACAGACAAATCTTTTTCGTCTTTATAAATAAGGAATACGGCGATGCCGGGAAGCTATACTCCCAAACATCGCCGTATAACTGAATGTCTTAAAAAGGCAATCCTACTGCAAAATGCAAACTGAAATCGCGCTTAAAATCTGGATGTACCAATGGGAAACGGGCTACTCTGCCCTTCCCTGCCGGATTAACTGCTTTCATACCGCCATCCAAGCGAAGTATAAAGAAGTCAAAATTTAAACGCAGACCTAATCCATAGGCAACAGCTATCTGTTTATAAAAGCTGTCCAAACGGAATTGACCGCCTGGCTGTTCTTCGTAATTGCGGATGGTCCAGATGTTTCCCGCATCAACAAACACTGCTGCATGGAATTTCCAGAATAAATAAGTACGGTATTCCATACTTAAATCCAACTTTACATCGCCTGTTTGGTTGATAAAGTCTATTCGCCCGTCAGTTCCAGAATAAGTACCTGGACCCAAAGCACGCACATTCCAGCCGCGCACACTGTTAGCTCCCCCACTGAAATATCGTTTTTCATAAGGCAAGATGGTAGAGTTTCCATAGGGATAAGAGATACCCAGCGCCGCGTGAATGGCCAATGAATTACGCTCATCTAATTTAAAGCTGCGACTAAAATCCAAGTCTCCTTTTACGTATTGGGCATAGGCTATATTAAATAAGGTGTATTGATTGTCCGAACCCTTAGAAGCACGAAACAAATTGCTCATCCCATAAATTAAATTGCCTGCGGTTTCTATATTGAAACGTACGGCAGTAGCATTCTTGCCATAACTTGCATTAGGACCGGCATCACCTTGAGAATTATAGACCAAACTGTAACCTTGCTTTACTATAAACAGGTTCTCGTAATTATATCGCAAAATGGCATTCCGGTTTTCCTCATCTTCCAAATAGTCTTCCTTAAATGTCTCGGATATCCACGGCATAAAGATGTAGTTCAAATCTACAAGGTCTAAACGATGCTGCAAATGATTCCGCTTATTGGACCATCTATAGCGCAAGGCACCAGTTAACACCCGACGATGAAACTCTGGACGGTTTTGATTATTGTACATCAAAGCAATCTCTGAACTGGATTCGATATATGGAGAACGTCGTTTGCGCGACAGCAAACGAAGATTAGGCAACATCAATCCTGCCTCGGCACTCACCTCGACATAATTCTGATCTGCATATCCTTCTAGTCCCGTAATTGCCTCAAAAGCACCGCGCACCTTAAACGTAAACAGTTCTGAACCACGAAACAAATTTCTGTTCTGGTAAGACATAGCCAGCGCAGCACCTAAATCACCGGCAGAGTTTGTTCCTTCCAATTCAATTCCAAACGAATGGGGACGATTCGTGTTAATCGTGATACGAGAGTCAAGCTTGTTGCTGTCACGGGGTGAAAGATGAACATTGGTAGACAACACAGATGACAAACGGCCCAAATTGGCATAGGTGGCCTGAACATCAGACTCACGATAAAGCTTTTCGGGCTTCAGCATGATGCGATCTTCCAAAACAGAAGGGCGTAGCTTCATCTTTTTCCGGGAAAAAACACGATAGCGACCCATTTGTTTTTCTGTTACCGAATCTGTATCTGAAGGTTCAATGTCACATAACACATCCACCTTTCCCATGACAAACTGACGATGAGGCGTTCGGATTGTATCAGACACTACGGGAGATGATATAATCATTCTCAAATCTACACGCAACGGCTGCAACGTTGTATCGGCCTCGAAACGAATGTAGTCTTTGTTAAACAGATAATATCCGTTATTTTGAAACAACTTGGTGATACGCACACGTTCTTCTTCAATTAAATTCATATCAAAAGGAATCCAACTGTGCAACTTGCGATTGATTGTGTCTTGCTCATAGAGTTGACGCAACAAGGTGTCTTCGATTGTATAATCAAAATTACGGATTGTGTAAAGGTCGCCTGCCTTGACAGTATATACAACCTTCAGTTTCTTGCCTTTGACAACCGTATTTTTTGAGGTATGCGCCTGGAGATAACCCATATTGCGCACGGCTATTTCCATACTCATCCGAGTGCGTTCTGCTTCCACAGAATCAAAAACTACGGGCTTTTCACCAATCCGCTGTAGAAAACGATTGATTCCCTTTGTTGAATCTCGTCCTGAAAGCGCATATGGTCCCATGGGGACCTTTACCAAACTGAACCAACGAGAATTGGGATGTTGGCGAATATAACTTTTCAAAACAGCCGGCTTGACGCACTTGTCTTCGGAACGCACTTGCACTTTATCGAGCATATAAGAGCCGTCCGGAATGAATTTGGTGGCAGAACAGCTGAAAAACAAAGTAATCAATATTAAATATAATGCTATCTGTATACAATTCTTCATATTTGTCTGTGTGTCTTGCAAAGGTATTAAGTTTTAAAGAAATCGACAACCTGATTGCATAAAATATTATAAGGATACACACACAACAGACTATTTTTCTTACCTTTGTAAACAGACAATTATTATTTTAGTGACATGATTAGCAAAAACCAGATAAAATTCATAAAAGGGCTGGAATTGAAAAAGTTCAGAAAAGCACATAACGCATTCGTTGCCGAAGGTCCTAAGCTCGTATTAGACATACTTCCGCATTTCCGTTGCCAAATGATTGTGGCAACAAAGCTATGGCTTCATGAACACCAAAAAGACATCGCCATAAACACACAAAACTGCGAAATCATAGAAGTGAACGAGAATGAATTGCAGCGAGTGAGTTTTCTAAAAACACCACAGGATGTATTGGCTGTTTTCAGCATACCACATCATCCTGTAGAGTTACAGGTATGCGCTTCAAACAGTTTGTGCCTTGCACTAGATGATGTGCAGGATCCGGGAAACTTAGGAACTATTATCCGAATTGCAGACTGGTTTGGCATTGAAAACATTTTCTGTTCGTTGGGAACAGCTGATGTATACAACCCGAAAACAATTCAAGCTACCATGGGCGCCATAGCTCGTGTGCATATTCATTATCTTTCTCTGGCAGAGGAAATAAACCAATGCAAGGGAAAATTCCCTATTTATGGTACTCTTTTAGAAGGAAAGAACATATACGAACGGGAATTGCAGCACAAGGGCCTTGTCATTATGGGAAATGAAGGAAAGGGGCTGTCACCTGAAATCCGAGAAATGATTTCCGATGCACTGTATATCCCAAGTTTTCCGCAAGACCGCCCTACAAGCGAAAGTTTAAATGTCGCCATTGCTACTGCCATCGTTTGCGCTGAATTTAGAAGAAGAGCGTGAACAAGAGTGTAAAACACATAACAACAAAGGCTATCCGAGTCTTCGGATAGCCTTTGTTGCTAAATAATCAACGGGTGCATCAACAGGAGCATCATCCAAATGCCACAAAGCATAGTTGTACTTCAAAGGCTGATACAAGGGATTGGCTTGAGCATAGTTTAAAGTAGACTCAGTTGCCGACTGATGTATATTCTCTGCAACTGGCAAGAGCAAAAAAATACCGCCCAACCAAGAAACATTGGGATATTCTTTGGTCAATGCTTCAAAACCAGCCACAATGCCTTCCTCCGTAAGATGCACCACAACAGGCCCCACGATATATTCTGTAGCAGACAGATACAGACGATTTGCTGCAAAATTCTTCATATCCATTTAAATACTTAATTGACCAACACGACTTACGAAACTTATTATCTGAGGTATTTATTTCTGACCTCGTTGCTGCTTGCGCCGCAACTCGCTTGGCGATAAGCGTCTTATTTTGGATGTATCTAAAGAAAGGCGCACTTTTGCAACCGTGTCTGCTGTTACAGAATCTGCCTGAAGCAAATTTGATTCTGATAAAGAACGATCTTTCTCTACCCTCGCAGAATCTGTTGAGGCAACAGATTTTTGTTCATGAAACCGAATCAACTTGAAGTTTCGCAAAAGCATCATTCTAAAAGCTTCTTTCTGACCCTGATCCAAAGAAGGCAAATAAACAAAGCCCGTAATCTTGCTAAGACGTTCCTCGGGACTTGTCCGAATTCTCAGATTCGTCGTTTGATTTTGCGATATCCGTTCATACACGGATGCAACAGAATCATTATCAAAATGCAAAACCAAAGCAGCAAAAGCTTCCTGAAACCCTTCTTGGTAGACATAGTAATTGTCGAATCTCCACATCAAATCATCTCCGGCATGAAAACTGGTGTCAGTCTGTAAAGCAAATGAAAATTTATTTGCTAATTTTTGAGGACGCAACAAACAAAAGTTCGTATCATGCCACACGTTAGCCGTATCACCACTGGAACCCACAGACTGAAACATATCACTTTGGTTTATGTGACTTCCGAGTGATTTAAGCTCAGCCGTATAACGTTCATTGATGCGTACGTACATATCAGCTAAATAAGATGCATTCGACGAATACCAAATCATAGACGAATCAAATTCTGCCTCGGTGATACCATATTTATCAAACACACTCCGGATATATAAATAGCGATATTGGCCCACACTGTCAGTCCGAGCCTCAGCCATGGCCTGAGCTATATGGTAATCATACAAAAGATTTTCCATCTTTGACTCCGAAATAACGCCATCTGGTATATCTGTTGAACAAGAAAACAACAAAGGACACACCGCCACCGCAAGCAATCCTTTCGGGAACAATAAAGTTTTTGCAGCGTGATGCCAGATATTAGTGAACGGATGAAGCAAATTCATTACAAATTGATACGCTTATGATAGAATAACAACAAAGCAATAATACCACAACTAATGGCGGCATCTGCAAAATTAAATATAGGGCTGAAGAAAACAAAAGAATCTCCTCCCCATACGGGAAACCAATCAGGCCATGTAGTACGGATGATAGGGAAATAAAACATATCAACCACCTTTCCATAGAAAAGCGGTGCATACCCGGTTCCAAAAGGCACAAAGTGAGCAACAAATGGCGCAGACGGATTGTTGAATATCATGCCATAGAAAACACAATCAATGATATTGCCCGCAGCACCTGCCAATATAAGTGCCAAACATGCTACAAAGCCAAACGGAGCCTCACGCCTTGAAATGATACGATGCATGTAAACAGACAGAACAATTACAGCAATAATTCGGAACAGAGTAAGAAAAATTTTATCCATAAACTCCCATCCGAATGCCATCCCCGGATTCTCTGTGAATAATATATAAAACCAATCAGCAATACGAATACGTTCATACATATACATATTCGTTTTTACCCATATTTTAATCCACTGGTCTATAAACAGCACGACCGCAATGATCAGAAAAGCATAACGGCCGTACTGTGTTTTTTTTAATTTAGTTATCATTAATCTCGTCTATTTTTCATATTCTTAGCCTCAATGCTTAAAGTGGCATGAGGAACGGCGCGCAATCGTTCTTTCGGAATGAGCTTTCCTGTTTCACGACACACACCGTATGTTTTGTTTTCAATGCGAATCAATGCAGCTTGAAGACCTTGAATAAATTTCTGCTGGCGAGCGGCCAATGCTGTCAACTCTTCTCTCGATTGGGTTATCGCCCCTTCATCTATGGTTTTATATGTAGGCGAAGTGTCATCCACACCATTGTTGTCGCGATTCATCAACGAGGCCATCATATCCTCATAATCACGCTTGGCCAAATCGAGTTTTTCCAGAATCAGAGTTTTGAATTCTTGCAACTCTTCATCACTATAACGTGTCTTTTCACTCATGGGTATTCTTTTTTAATGATTAATAAAAGTAAGAATATTGAATGGCGTGTCCGGATGAGCTATCTGGACACGCCTTTTTATTTATGCTTTCTCAATTGCCACCAGAACAGTTTCTTTTTCAAGTGAAACTTCTATGGCTTTATCCAAAGAATTTACCAATTCAATATCATTTGCCAATACTTGAGCACTAATATACTCACCAAACTTACGCACCACGTCAGCAGTCAAATCAGACTGGGACAACCAAACTCGAATACGGTCTGTTATTTCCAGTCCACTTTCCTTACGTTCAGTTTGGATTGCCTTGATGATTTCACGTGCCACACCTTCTTGCATCAGTTCTTCAGAGATAGTAATATCCAATGCTACCGTAATGCTACCTTCGTTCGCAACAGTCCAGCCAGGAATATCCTCACTGAATATTTCTACATCCTCTAAGCTAACGTTTACGGAATCTCCTTCAGGCAAAGCCAAAGCAATCTGTCCGTCTGTTTCCAATGCAGCAATCTGCTCTTGAGTCATGGCATCAACCAGTGCGGCAACAGACTTCATCAACTTGCCATATTTTTTACCCATGGTACGGAAGTTACACTTAACTTTCTTGACAAGCATGCCATTACCATCTACAAATTGCAACTCCTTGACATTGATTTCATCCAAAATAAGTTGCTTAACAGCTTCAATATTCTCCTTCTGTTGTACATCTGTAACTGGTATAGCAATACACTGCAAAGGCTGTCTTACAATGATTTTTTCTTTTTTACGCAAAGACAAGACCATAGAAGTAATTTTCTGCGCCAACTCCATGCGTTGCTCTAATACGCTGTCCACCTTACTTTCATCACAAACAGGGAAAGTGGTCAAATGCACACTCACGCCTTCTGCATTGCGTCCTGTAGCTGAAGTCAAATCAGTAAACAAACGATCTGCATAATAAGGTGCTATCGGAGCCATTAATTTGGCAACAGTTTCCAAGCATGTGTACAATGTTTGGTAAGCTGAAAGTTTGTCTGTACTCATCGCATTTCCCCAAAAACGTTTGCGACTCAGACGCACGAACCAGTTACTTACATTGTCAATCATAAAGTCCTGAATCAAACGTCCTGCTTTTGTCGGCTCGTAATCATTGTAGCAAGCATCAACATTCTTTACAAGAGTATTTAACTCCGACAGAATCCAACGGTCAATTTCCGGACGCTCGTTCATAGGAATTTCCTCTTCTTCGTAACACCAACCATCAACATTGGCATACATTGTAAGGAAAGAATATGTTTGGAACAGTTTTCCGAAGAAAGTACGACTCACTTCCTGTACACCCGCTTCGTCAAACTTCAGATTATCCCATGGTGATGAGTTGGTAATCATATACCAACGTACGGCATCGGATCCATACTTCTCAATTGACTCAAACGGATCTACGGCATTGCCCAATCGCTTAGACATCTTGTTTCCATTTTTATCCAATACCAAGCCATTTGAAATCACGGCCTTAAATGCAACCGTATCAAACACCATGGTAGCGATTGCGTGCAGTGTAAAGAACCATCCGCGGGTTTGATCAACACCTTCAGCAATAAAGTCTGCCGGATATACCTCGCGCGCATCAAACTGTTCTTTGTTTTCGAACGGATAATGAATCTGAGCATAAGGCATAGCACCAGAATCAAACCAAACATCAATCAAATCCAATTCACGCTTCATCGGTTTTCCACTAGGGCTCACCAAAACAACATCATCCACAAAAGGACGGTGCAAGTCTATCTTATCATAATTTTCCTGAGCATAATTTCCTGGCACAAATCCTTTCTCTTTCAAAGGATTAGAAGTCATAACACCAGCAGCAACCGCCTTTTCAATTTCCTGATAAAGTTCTTCGACAGAACCTACACAGATTTCTTCACCATCCTCTGAACGCCAAATTGGCAATGGAGTACCCCAATAGCGGCTACGACTTAAATTCCAATCGTTCAAGTTCTCCAACCATTTACCAAAACGTCCTGTACCGGTTGATTCCGGTTTCCAAAGAATTGTTTTGTTCAGCTCTATCATGCGCTCTTTAACAGCCGTACTCTTAATGAACCAGCTATCCAGCGGGTAATAAAGGATAGGCTTGTCAGTACGCCAGCAATGAGGATAATTGTGGACATGCTTCTCTATCTTGAAAGCCTTGTTGCTCACCTTCATATCCATGCAGATAGTAACATCCAAGGTTTCGTCCTTCTCTGACTTTTTATCATCGTAGGCATTTTTTACGAAACATCCCTCCCACTTTTTATACTCATCTACATTAACATGATTCTTAACAAACTCATCGTCCAATTCTTCAATCAGATAGAATTTACCGGTGAGGTCAACCATCGGACGTGCTTCGCCTTTCTTGTTGATTAATTGCATGGGTGCGATACCGGCAGCTTTTGCCACCAAAGCATCGTCTGCACCAAAAGTAGGAGCAATATGAACAATTCCAGTTCCGTCTTCAGTAGTAACATAGTCACCAGGAATAACACGGAAGGCATCTCCTTCTGGTGTAACCCATGGTAAAAGCTGCTCATAACGCATACCTACCAAATCCGCTCCTGTATATTCAGCAACAATCTGGTAAGGAATCACTTTGTCTCCTGGTTTGTATGCAGACAAATCCGCTCCTTCTCCTTGCGGATTAAAATAAGCAGCAACACGTGCTTTAGCCATAACAACTGTTACCGGCTCTGCTGTGTACATATTATAAGTACGGATACATACATATTCAATCTTCGGACCTACACAAAGTGCTGTATTCGAAGAAAGAGTCCATGGTGTAGTGGTCCATGCTATAAAATAAGGAGTACCCCACTCAGACATTTCCGGTTTCGGGTCAACCATCTTGAACTGAGCTGTTACGGTTGTATCCTTCACGTCACGATAACAACCTGGCTGATTCAATTCATGCGAACTCAACCCTGTTCCTGCAGCAGGAGAGTAAGGTTGAATGGTATAACCTTTATACAATAAATTCTTGGCATACAACTGCTTCAGCAACCACCACAAGGTTTCGATATACTTGTTATCGTAAGTGATATATGGGTGTTCCATATCAACCCAATATCCCATCTTATGACTCAAGTCTGTCCACTCCTGCGTATACATCATTACATTTGTACGACATTTACGATTATACTCTTCAATAGAAATTGACTTGCCTATATCTTCCTTGGTTATTCCCAATTCTTTCTCAACGCCCAGTTCAACGGGCAATCCATGAGTATCCCATCCGGCTTTACGCTTCACTTGAAATCCCTTCATTGTTTTGAAGCGGCAGAATGTATCTTTAATAGAGCGGGCCAATACATGATGTATTCCCGGATGACCATTTGCAGAAGGAGGACCCTCAAAAAAAATAAAAGACGGACAGCCTTCGCGTTCGGTCATACTTTTGTGAAACACGTCATCTACATCCCACTGTTGAAGCACTTCTTTATTTACCTCAGAGAGGTTCAAATTCGTGCGTTCCGTAAAATTCTTCGCCATATATCTGTTTTTATTTAAACTTTTCAATCAATTTATTCAAATTGCCGCAAAAATAATCATTTTATTGAGAATCTGAAAACAAAATCAAGGGATTTCACATATCAGAAAAACAAAACTGTCATGTACATTATGACTTACATACCTTTACGGCTATTAGTCAGGAACCACTTGTGTACTTTAGTAAAATAATATACTGAAAGCAATAAAACAATCCCAAGTCCAATAAGAAAAATCATTTTCTCTTCTAATGGAAGCAAAAGTGAACTGCATAAAAAGCCAAGACACAAACCACTCTCCCACCCTAACATATAGGAACTTTGTGCTGTTCCTCGTTCGCAATGTTCTGCTACACGCATAAAATAGATAAGGTATCGGCTTGTAAGCATTCCCCCTCCAGCTCCTAATAAAACACCGAGACAGGGAGTCATCCAATTCGCAGACAACACCGATGAATAAGGCAACAGCTGAAGCACAAATACGAGTGTCACCGAAGCATACCCCAATAACATAAGCAATCGACTGTCACGTTTTCGAAAAAAAATGTAGTGAACCGCTTGAGCTAACACAAAACCAACAAACATCAAAACATAAAAGGTCATAGTGTAATTGCGAGGTATAAACAAACCAAAAAGAAAACTCAATGGCATCAGTGTAAAAAACAAAATTTTTGCTCGCAACATCAAAAAACGGTCACATGAAAAACGACGCGGCTCCAAAGGAGCTCGAAAAGGAACATGCAAACGTAGCATAATTAGCCATGCAATAAAAATCATACCTGCCGGGAGCCATATCGAATGATTCCAACTAAAGATCTTGACAAACGCCAAAGCACTCAAGGGGCCCAAAGCTAAAGCAAACCTTGAGAACCAATAATACCAATGAGCAGCTTCTGTTCGCTTTTTGGTATTCGTCAAATCAATCAGCAAAGTAGACCCCAGGGCTATTTGGAAAAGTCCATAGGATGATCCTTGCATAAAACGTGCCACAATATACATCCACTCAGGCAAACGATACAGCGTAATGACCGTGAAAAGGAGCATAAAAAACAATGCCCACAATACTACCGACTTACGACTATAACAATCTAACCAATAATTGGCAACGGGACCATAAAAAAATATGCCCATCCCAAAAACTGAAACCACAGCACCTGCAACTGACAAGTTTTCCTGGAAATAGCGTCCCAGTATCCACTGGTCTATCAAAAGCAGGCTATACATTGCCATACTAGTTAGAATATTAATTATCAGAATGCGCACAAACGAATATTGCCACAACATCGTCTTATTCTGTAAGTCTGCCACAATTTAATATTGTTCGTTAATATTCGGGAAGTCACAGTCCTTGACATCTGTAACATATTGACCTATAGCATCGGTCATGGCGGTATGCAAGTCGGCATAACGGCGCAAGAATTTTGGCGAAAAGCCTTGGTTCATACCCAACATATCATTAACAACCAACACTTGTCCATCCACGTCGCCTCCTGCTCCAATTCCAATTACCGGAATGGTCAGTTCCTTTGCCACACGCGCAGCCAATGCTGCCGGAATTTTTTCCAAGACCAAAGCAAAACATCCCGCCTCTTCCAAAAGATGGGCATCTTGAATCAATTTTTCTGCCTCAGCTTCTTCTTTTGCACGCACAGCATAAGTTCCAAACTTATTGATGCTCTGCGGAGTCAATCCCAAATGACCCATAATGGGGATACCAGCAGCCAAAATAGCCTTGACGGTATCAATTATTTCAGCACCTCCTTCTAGCTTCAACGCATCGCATCCGCTTTCTTTCATAATGCGTACCGCATTAATCACACCTTCTGTTGGATTCACCTGATAGGTACCAAAAGGCATGTCACACACAACGAGCGCGCGCTTTGCCCCACGCATTACTGAGGTTGCATGATAAATCATCTGATCCAGTGTAATCGGAAGCGTAGTCGTATTACCCGCCATAACATTAGAAGCCGAATCACCTACTAAAATCACGTCCACACCAGCCCCATCAACTATCTGTGCCATAGTGTAGTCATAAGCAGTAAGCATTGCAATCTTTTTACCCTGACCCTTCATCTCGGTCAATCTGTGAGTTGTCACCTTACGGACATCTTCTACTAAATATCCAGCCATTTTTATCTGTTATTTTATTATTTCGCTGCAAAAATACTCATTTTTCTCTTATCCGAGGCTCTAAAACACATTTTTATCCTCTTTAATAATGCCAAAAGGGTTACCAGACACCGTTCTCATGATTATTGATGTAGCAAAATTGACTTATAAAGTATAATAAATTCGTTTTAATCATCAAAAAATAGATTAAATAAAAGTTTTATTCGTATTTTTGCAGATACATTCTAATTTAATAGAAGACGGTTTTATATGAATAGAGGATTGGTTAAACTTTTTGAGAACAGCATAAAACAAAATTGGGATCAGAAAGCACTCACAGATTTCAATGGCGAAACACTGCAATATAAAGATGTGGCACGAAAAATCGAAAAGCTACACATCTTGATGGAAAATGCTGGCATACAACGAGGTGATAAAGTTGCTCTCTGCGGCAGAAATTGTAGCAATTGGTGTGTTACGTTTCTGGCAACAATCAGCTACGGCGCCGTAATAGTACCCATATTACATGAATTCAAGCCCGATAACATTCATAATATCGTGAATCATTCTGAGGCCCGCCTGTTGTTCACAGGAGACTATGTATGGGAGAACCTAAATGAAGAAGAAATGCCACACTTGGAAGGGGTTATTTGCATAAACGATTTTAGTTTATTAACCTCTCGCTCTGACAAGTTGATTTTTGCCAGAGAGCATTTGAATGAACTTTTCGGGCAAAAATTTCCCAACTGTTTCATTCCAGAAATGATACGGTATCAAGAGGAAGATACACCTGAGCAGTTAGTCATTATAAATTACACGTCAGGAACGACCGGTTTCTCAAAAGGCGTAATGCTTCCATGCCGCAGTATTTTGTCTAACATAAAATTTTGCCATGACACCATAGGCATCAAGGCCGGTGATAATATAGTTTCCATGCTTCCATTAGGACATGTATTCGGTTTAGTTTTTGATTTTCTCTATGGCATTAGCGCAGGTGCTCATTTATTTTTCCTAACGCGTATGCCATCCCCAAAGATTATCAAGACAACAGTTGCTGCTATACGCCCAAGACTAATTTGTTGCGTACCACTCGTAATTGAAAAATTGTTCAAACAGGAAATATTGCCACAAGTAAACAACAAGTTGGGAAAACTACTTCTTAAACTTCCTATATTAAGTGACTTCGTCAAAGAAAGAGCACGCAATGAAAGTCTGCGTCTTTTTGGCGACAATGTTTCGGAAGTGATTATTGGTGGAGCCCCTTTCAATTCAGAGGTAGAATCTTTTATTAGAAAAATCAAATTCCCCTATTCCATCGCTTATGGAATGACAGAATGCGGCCCTATCATCTGCCACAGTCCCTGGAAAGACACAGCATATACTTCTTGCGGCAAAGTGGCCGACCGAATGGAAGCCAAGGTACTGAGTTCTGATCCTCATTCTATTCCGGGAGAACTCATCTGCAAAGGCGAGAATCTCATGTTGGGATACTACAAAAACGAAGAGGCTACAAAATCAATCATCGATTCAGACGGTTGGTTGCATACGGGAGACATGGCTATAATTTCACCAAAAGGAGATGTCTTTATCAAAGGAAGATGCAAAAACTTGTTGCTCAGCACAAACGGGCAAAATATTTATCCGGAAGAAATTGAATCTAAATTGAATAACATGCCTTATATCAATGAGTCTCTCGTAATTATGAGTCATGGAAAATTGATTGCTCTGATTTACCCGGATTTAAATGCGGCTTTGGCAAATGGATACAACGAAAGACAACTGATGAGTATTTTAGACAAAAGCAGAACGGACTTAAATAAAGAACTTCCGGCATATGCACAAATTACCAAAATCGTATTCAGAAACGAAGAATTTGAAAAAACTGCAAAAAAAAGCATCAAACGTTATCTTTATCAAGAATAAAATTTCAAGTAACAATACGGCTGTTTTACAGCTTCATTATTTACAATCACAGCAAGAACTAATTTAAATTTATTATGGCTCGCAAGAGAAAAGAACTACCAATATTAGAACAAGTCACTATCACTGATGTAGCAGCCGAAGGAAAAGCTTTGGCAAAGGTAAACGACATGGTTATTTTTGTACCCTACGTAGTCCCAGGTGATGTAGTAGACTTAAAGATTAAGAAAAAAAAGAACAGGTATTGTGAAGCTGAAGCTATTAAGTTTCATCATTACTCAGAAAAACGTGCTGTCCCTTTCTGCGAACACTATGGTGTGTGTGGTGGATGTAAATGGCAATGTCTTCCTTATGAAGAACAAATTAAGTACAAACAGCAACAGGTTTGGGACAATCTGACTCGAATCGGTAAAATTGAATTGCCGGAAATGTTACCTATTTTAGGTTCCATCCACACGACTTGTTATCGTAACAAACTAGAATTCGGCTTTTCAAACAAACGATGGTTCACGGCCAAAGAAATTGAAGAACAAACAAGCTACGACAACAACAATGCCGTCGGCTTTCATACAACTGGATCATTTGACAAGATTCTTCCCATCAACAAATGTTGGCTCATGGACGACATTAACAACCGAGTTCGTAACGCTGTCAGAGACTTCTGCAACGAGAAGGGGTTCTCTTTCCATGACCAACGCAACCATGAGGGATTACTGCGCAATATGATGATTCGCAACTCCAATACAAACGAACTGATGGTATTGATGCAGTTCTGCATTACTAATGACGACGAACAGCAGCAAGCCTTGCAAGTAATGCAATTTATCGGAGAACAGTTTCCCGAAGTTACTTCGTTGCTCTATGTGAACAACCAGAAATTCAATGATACAATCGGAGACTTGGACGTGGTCACGTTCAAAGGAAATGATTTTATCTATTTGGAAATGGAAGGACTAAAATTCAAAGTGGGTCCTAAAAGTTTCTATCAGACAAATACAGAACAGGCATACGAACTTTATAAAGTAGCCCGTGATTTTGCTCAGCTTACAGGAAGTGAATTAGTCTACGACTTATATACCGGAACAGGAACAATTGCCAACTTTGTGGCTCGTAGCGCACGCAAAGTAATCGGTATAGAATATGTTCCCGAAGCTATTGAAGATGCTAAAGTTAATTCAAGTATTAACGGCATTGACAATACCCTATTCTATGCCGGTGACATGAAAGACATACTGAACAAGGAATTCATTGAGTCGCACGGACAACCGGATGTAATTATTACAGATCCACCAAGAGCAGGTATGCATCAGGATGTAATAGATACAATCTTATTTGCTGAGCCTAAACGTATCGTGTATGTTAGTTGTAACCCTGCAACTCAAGCACGTGACTTAGGTCTACTTAACGAGAAGTATAAAGTAACAGCTATTCGTCCTGTTGACATGTTCCCTCATACACAACATGTAGAAAATGTTGTTCTTTTGGATAGAAGATAAATAAACTATATATAATCAGCAACTAGAGTTATGCTTTCTTTTTATCGACAGAATAATTCCAGTTGCTGATTTCTTTTTTCTAATAAAAATTTCATACCCTTTTTATGACATTAGACAAGCAGGGTACTTATGTACAGAGTCGGAATTTTGTACGTGGGTAAAGTACATTATTTGTACAATTAATTATTAGACACTACTCAAATACAAACTCGGGTACTGACATTAGAATTTTAATGCTTTGCAGACACACTTTGTGAGACAACATCAAGATACATAAATAAACAAAATACATACCAATGCAATGTAGAATTTTCTTTCATTTAAGTATTTCTGCTAGCAAAATGATTATCAGGGAAACAACACCTCTGGTTTGTCCCCTCTCAGTTGGTAGCGCATTTTAAGAAGCGGTTGATCGGCACTTTCATCCGGCTTGTAGATGTACATGGCATCAGCATCCATGTTCGTCTTAAACCAGTAATACCTATTTGGGCCTTCGTCTTTCACCATTTCTTTTAAAAGATATTTTATGTCTTCGTCTGTAAGAAAGGTCAGAACTTCTCTTCGTGCGACGATTGGTCTGATATATTTTTCGAAATGTTCGTACTCCTTATAACGCAATGAATCAGTATTATTAGTACTGTATTTATCCAAAAGTTCTATGGTACGTCGGTTTATGATTTTCCAGTCTGGTCTCAGCCTTGCCGTCACATACGAATCACCTATATATGCACCATGCAGAAAACTGGTGTTCGCTTCGCTGTCATTTCCATAGCGGGCACGAAAACATCCCATTGCCTTGTAATAGTCACCTTTAAACTCCAGCATCGCTTCATATCCTTTTTTAACCCATTTCATGTGAAATTCTTTATAAGTTTTAGAACTGATTTCCATTAAATTATCAACTAGCAGCATGGCTAATATTTCTCCATTTGTTTCATGAAAATGCTTAAGTTCTTCTTTCGTAGGCTGGTAGTGTATTTTTGTAGCCAATTTCAAAGCTTCCGGAGGTAGCCCGAGCGATCTGTAATTTTCGTTTAAATAAGTAAGACACCATTCTCCGAATCCCATTTCCGGTTTTTTGTAGTATTGCAAGATTTCCCTGCCACCATATATGCTTCCTCCAAATCTATTCATAGGATTTTGTCCCTTTATAGGAATGATTTCCATTTTACTCATCACTACGGAATCCTTCTTGTCACATTCGAGTATCACATCTCCGGGGACTGATTTGAGTACTTTAAACCTTACGCCGTCAAATTCATATTCTTTTCCTTCGTCTTGGGATAAAAGTGAGATGCGGGTATATTTCCAACGTGGAGGATAAAGAAGTTCTACTTCAATGAAACCTCCCTTGAAATTAGCGGAGTCTGCATAACCGACAGGCAAAAACAGTAGAGCAAGTTCATTTTTTGCATCGGAAATATCCAGTCTGGAGAAGTCTAACAGATTCAGGGTATTTCCGTCTGTATTTAACAAATGGGATATGAGATTGATTCTCATATTTCCAAGCGTCTTGATTGGACCGATTTTTATTTCACAAGGATTCTCTGAAGGCGGAATAGGCGGTCTTTCATAGCTTTCTCCCTGATTTTCTTCTGAAATAAATTTTCCGTGTAACGATAACAGCAACACCTTCCTTGTATAAACTTCGTCAACTTCCAATTTGGCACGACTTAACCATTCCTTTACATGACTATAATCAATGGCTTCTCCGGTTTCTGTCCACGGTAACGGTTCGGTTCTTTCTGTTACAATGGCATTCTCCAGAATGCCAGGCTTCATGAAGAAATATTGATATATCCTATACAATTCCTTCAGTTTATCTTTCTGTTCCCCGGTAAGTTCCGTTACATTGGAATTGTCGTTCGTTTGGCAGTTTCCCAATGCAGACACGCTTAATAGCCCCATTATGATAAATGTTTTGAACGTCATCTTATTTTGATTTATAGTTCTACATTATTTTTCTACATTTACAGACTTTTTATTCAGAACCCTCGTACGATGGGTCACTAGAACCTCGAGAGTTAATGGCAATATCAAAGTTTTCAATATCATTGTCATTTTCAGACATCCTGATTCTATTAGGTATAATATTCTTCTCTGCGGTGTATAGGTGCTTTGGTGTAGTCCCAGTCATACAAGTCACAGTAATAAAGCAGAGGGAACGGATTGTTATCGAATTTTAGGCTTGTTCTTCTCAGAAAATCATCAATGTGCATTCCTCTACCCAAAACTGCTCCATCGACAACTATGTTATCAGTAAAATACTGACGTAGGCTGCGGTCTTTTGCCATTTTAGGTTTTCATCTGTAATATGCCCGTTTAATTCAGCCTTCCTATCAATCTGTATTCTGCTTACAGGGACACTGTCTTTTGATTTAAGATTAGCTTATTATAGCCTGTTTCTTATCTCTTGAATATTTTCTTCTTCCATTTTTGCAACTCTATTGTTGCCTCAATGTAAGGAGCATTTACTTTGATGAGTAAATCTTCAAATTCTTTTTTTGCCCGGAAGAGCTTTACGGTGTCCTCGCCTTCCATGAACAGTCCGATATATTCGTCATCCAGTTTCCAAAGATACACGGGTATGTTCTTGCCCTTTGATACCATCAGGTTTATCAGAATCTTTTTAAGTTCGTCTTTACCTGTTTCTGCTTTTTTCAGGACAGGTTTGCCTAATTTATGTCTAACAGTCTTTATCAGTTCCTTGAAGCTTGTTTCGTTCATCTTCGTTTCGCAAGCCATCGATATTAATTTGCCTTGTGCATTGGTTACTAAATTCAGTTTCCCGAAGTCGGTATCACAAAAAACTGCTTTCTTGGTAACGAGACTGTCCATACTTATATAATATACTAAAATCGGATATCTCTCAGAAAAAGAAACGTTCATGTTTTGTGTGTATTTCACATAGCGATAGTTTACTTCTTTGCGGGTCTCTTTGGGATTATCGAAATCAATATATGGAGAGCAAAAACGTTCCACATCGATGTCATAGTCCGGGTTATCCATGTTGATAATCTGGTTATCTGATTGTACATGGGCTGTTGCGCCGGATAAGCATAAAAATGCTGTCAATCCAATGATGATAAGTGTTTTAATTTTCATATTCGTTCATTTTATAATAAATGGTCAGCTCCTGTTTCTTCGGATATTTACCGGAGTATCACCGAGAGTCCGCTTGCAGAAATCAGATAGGTAAGACTGGTTCGCAAATCCGCATTGTTCGGCAATCTCCAGTAAGGGAAGGTGTGTAGTTCTCAAAAGTTTCAGCACATGCTCGGCACGTTTTTGCCGAAGCCACTGGGCTACCGGACAGTTAAACAATTCAGGAATGTCCGCCGGGAGGTAACGGTGCAGTTTGCTCCGCATAGTTCCGCCAGTTCTTCTGCTGTCTTCGCTTCAGTATGGCATTCCATCACTTTCTGAATGAAAGAATGGTCGGTATGGATACCGAGCAGTTCTTCCGCTTGCAAAACGACTTTACGGTTGATATGTTCGTAGGAGGCATCGAGCAGTTTGAATGATACCTCAATGCCTTCTGCCGGCTCGGAAGTGGAAGGCATTCCGCATTGTATTCTCGCTTCGCGGAAGTAGTAGAGCATTCTGTGGTAGATGGCTTCCAGATGTTCTTCACGATGCCTTTGCAGCAACCGGCATAAGGTCAGTAACTCTTCTACGCAGCAATAATGCGTGTACCATATTTGCAAACGCATGACATAACGGGTGGATTCTGCTTCACCAGCTGTCATGAACAGACGTGCTTCCCGGGAATCATTCGGTTGCAGGTGTGAAAGGAAATAACCGCTTATTGAAAAGCCTTTGTCCATAGCAGAGAAAATTTATCGGTTTTCAAACCTAAGTGCCACCGTCATGCGGAATGCCACGGGTTTTCCGTTTTGGGTAGCAGGTATAAATTCGGGAAGCCGTTGAATGGTATATAGTGCTGCAACTTCCAGTTCGGACGATGTGGTCTCCCGGTTTTCCACCTTGGCATCCTTCGCTTTGCCGTCCTTTCCCACTGTGAAGGATACGCTTACATTCCCTTCGGGATTTCCCTGGTTCCCGAGGCCGGCATTATAGGCCATCCAATGTCGCACGGCAAGCCTGAAATCCGGGAATTTCGCGAACGGTCCTTCCTTGAACTTGGGAAGTTCTCCGTCCGGAATGTTCATATATCCCTTGATGGTGTCCGGGACAAGGTCCTCCTCTGTAAACAACTCGCCGGTATCGTATATGCCTGCTGCCGGATTGATTTCCATGCTCCGTACATCTGACGAGAGATCATTGAAATTGCACCAGTTACCGACGCTGATGCAGTCGATGAATGGATCATATTTCGTCTTTGTCACCATCAGACATACTTCGTACCAGGTATGCAGTTGGCTGCCTCCACCGACAATTTTCCGTTCTCCTTTTTCGTTCTCTTCAAGATAAATCACGGCATCCTTGTGCTCCGGATTCGGCTTGCGTACATACAGTTGGATAGTCCGGTCATTCACATGCCATCCATAATTCCGAAGTCCGAAATACTCTTCTGTGACAAAGCATTGGGGGCCGTATTTTTCCGCCAGGGCATATAGCAGCGAATCCACTGCTGCCGCCCCGTCCAACCTTCCCTGTGCCAGGATGCCGATCAGTTTTCCTGATTTGTCCGCCACCATGCCGGTATACGGGAATTCAAAGATCCCGAAGCGGGCAAGAACCTCTCCGTAGTTTGTTTCTATCGAGCTGTATTCATAAATGACCGCTTTTTTGCCTTTCCGGGTTTCGCATTTCACTTTTTTCTTTCCGAAATAGCGGGATGATTTGTCATAATCCTCGTCGTATGTCTTTGCCTTGGAATAATACTTGTCCACGTTCATTCCGAACACCACATTTTTCAAATCGTATGCACCCTCACCCCAGTATTGAGGCTGTGCGGCACTGATGTCGCAAAAGAAACTCAAGATTCCCATGATAAAAATAGTTTTCATGATTTGCATGTT
>Strait_p2__coassemble_382_pt1 | contig 39707 bp, 21 predicted proteins | sample Strait_p2__metabat2_low_PE_035 | metagenome-assembled genome bin Strait_p2 | reverse complement strand
GCAAACAAAATGCAAAGAAAAATGCAATTCAAGACAAAAAGCAGCGTTTCAACGGAAAAATGTACCACAAACCATACCAGTTACAGAATGCTGACACTCGCCAAAGATCCTGCCGTGTAGTCATAACTCTTGTCATTGCCCTGACAACATTTAAACAGCGCTTAAAAGCATTTTAAAACCGTTTAGAAGCTGTTTGGTGGTTATTTTGAAAACCATTATCAACCATTCGTGATTATGAAAAGACAGTACAGAGAGAAGGATAAGTTATGACCAGGCTATCCAATCTGTCGTACTTTTGATTTTGGAAGTGACTTTATTCTGCAAAGAGTATTGCGTTGCAGCAGACTGTTTCCATGAGATTCAGCTATTTCGAGGTATGCTGATAAGTCGAAAACCAAGTTCAGGGAGCCACTGTCCTCCCGGTTGCTATATCTGCAAAATCGTCATAAATTACATCCACCCACTCTTTGTCGGACAGGTCGGGTTTTTCTTGAATAGCTGACGCGAACAAAATGTGCCTTGCATTATTTTTCCATTCTTCAGCCTCAGAATCAGTAGTCCATCCACAGCCCTTCAAGTATTCATAATGTTTTATATAGGATATCAGGTTGTCTGATGGCAGGTTCATGTTGTCGTAGATATTGCCTCCTGGACCTTGATCCGCACAGATTATTACTTCTTTGCAACCAAAGATTCTGGCTTTTTCATAAATCTGCATTCTGTAATCCTGTAAAATTTGTTTGTATTCGCGTATGTTGTGGAAGTAGTGTTCCCATGCAGACCATCTTTCGCTTACAAAAATGTCAATATCAACATTCTCTTTGAATATGCGAATGTATGTTTCATTTTCGTCATTACTTGCTATTTCATACAACTCGAACGAGCTGGATGATAATTCAGAAAGAAAGGTATCTCGATTCCCAAAAAAGTTACGGTATGTTGATTTCGACAACTTGTGTGCACCATATTGTTTAACCAAAAGTAGTTTTTGGTAATCTGCAACGGTCATTTGCAGAAAGTCACCATGCTCATTCACGGTAAACATTCCCAGCTCTATAACTTCATAATCCATGTTATAAGTTACGGTGTTGCTCTTTTCGTCATAAATAAATTTGTTTTCGTAAACAAGTCTTATGTTTGTATTCATTCTCCTGGCAACAGCTTGGGCAGTAGCCGGCGGGTCGTCTACCGGTAAATCATGCTTTAGTCCTATTGCAACAACATCCCATCCCATAGTGTCAATTTTAAAAGGAAATTTATCAAAGATTATTACGGCCTGCATCGCTTGTTGCAAGCTTGCGTAAATATACGTTTTTTTTTGAAAAATCCGAAAACCGGATGTTATGTTTCTGAAAACAGCATCGGTTCCCGTTTCGGAATTCCAAAACTGCAAAACCTTCTGTTCACTTCTTCCGTTTGTCGGCATTGAAAATCATTTTTACCTTGCCGGTTTAAAATTTCAAAAGTTTGATTTTAATATTTCATATATATGATTTCAATATTTCATATATATGGTTTTATTATTTCAAACTTTGAAATATAGAATTCATGCTGAAAGGAACATTTTTATATCCTGTCAGAAAGAGTTTTCCGGCAACAGATTTTGCTTTTGAAAACCGATACTTTTCAGGCAACCTGTCGGTCACTACACACAGCTTAGGACAAGTCTATAATCCGAAGAATTCTGCCCTCAGCATTATATATGGTGAGATGCATCTTGTTTTTTTCTCTTTTAATCACAGCCATGGTTGCATTATCCAATTGATTGCCGCCACCTATATAAGTAGGACAAGGATTTCCGCAATCGTTTTTTTCATAGAAACGGAATTCATGCGTATGGCCAAACAGGGCGATGTCCCAGGATGCCTTTTTAAGAACAGGCTGCCACAAACCGGCTGTAGGCTGATAGGAATCGGTATTGCCCCACACAGGAATATGCGAAAGCAAGATACGACGGTCGGACTGTCGGAATGCGCGGCTGCTGATTTCCTTGACAAGGAATTCGGCTTGCTGTTTTCGGAATTCAGAAAAGTCATTCAGTCCATAATACACCCAGGTGTCGTCGGGCTTGTCCTCTCCGCTGTCAAGATATACAAAGCGGTTGTCTCCCCAGTTGAATGCTCCGTACGAAACGGAAAACAAATTGCCGGAAGCGTCGATGTGGTTCGGATTGTCGAACAACGAAGGCATGCCCGATGAGTAGGCATTTCGTATTTCGTGGTTTCCTCGAACAAAGAACAGCGGATGCGTGCTGCCGTCAAATCTTTCACATAACCTGTTGACATGTTTCATCGCTTCTTCTCGGTTTTTGGGCTCAGGCAAACAGTCGCCATTAAAGAATACTATGTCGTGTGGGATGTTGCGAGCCAATTCTGCCATCTTTTCTTCAATTTCTTCCTGACAGTGCATATCGTTCAGCACCAGGGCCGTAAAGTTGTCAGTACGTTCATCGGGTAGCGTAAAACGAAAGTAGGACGTTCTGACTGTATCGCCGAAGGCTTTGAAATATGCTTGATTCTCTAAGACTTCTCGGCCGCATACACGATAATAATAAGTCACACTGGGGGTGAGGCCGTTTAGCCGGAATTTCTGTTCGATGTCATGGCATGCCGCCTGTCCGTTGACAAGATTCTGTATCTTATGAGCCGAGGCGCCCTGAGTGGCAGCCAGTAAAGAATCGGTAGTCAGTTCTATCCAGCAATGAGACGGACGGCGTGTTTGACACATAATCGTGATGCCGTTGCTCGAAGGATTCTGCAGATAAGGCTTGCCATGCCAAAACCGTTCCTCCGGTGTCTTAAGCATAAAATCGGCAACCACCGGGCGGTGGTCGGATGCCATTCTCGATTCGAGAACCCTGGTGTGCTTGTTGTTCCAGTATACAGCCTTGGCTGTAGGTTTCCACACGGCTATATAGTCAATCGTTCTGTTGGGTTCGTCGGCAGGAAAAGTAAATGCGTCGGGACGATTCACCAGGATGAAATCTTCCGACAGCATATTCATTTCTTTACTGTCGGGCGTGGCATTGAAATCGCCGGCAAGGATAAACGGTTTGTTGTCGAGTTTGGCCGCCGTTTGCCGTATGATGCTGGCCGAGGTCATGCGGTCGGCTTCATTCAGCGACCAATGAGTGCAGGCGAGATAAAAATCCTTGAATTCAGCCACGAGCAGCGTGCGTTTTTCTTCTCTTCCGGGCAGGGGGATATGCAGGTGCCTGACAGGTCGTGTTTTGCACAACAGCCCCACGCCATACGAACCTTTTTTCAGGTTCCGGGCCTTTCCGAATATAGGATACATCTGCGTTTCAAGGGCCAGTTCTCCGAGCACATAGCGTTCATGACTGCGCGAAGTCATGCTGTCTGCCTCTTGAATGGCTACAAAATCTGCTCCGCTTTTTATAATCTCCCGGGCTGTTCTTTTATAATCCGTGTGATTGTCCATTCCTTTGCCGTTGCGAATATTGTAAGTCATCAGACGAAAGGCAGGCACATCTTCGTAGTCATGAGTCAGGTGAGCGCTGCTTGTGTCTGGATCGTCTTGTTCCTGAATGTCGGCCGATGTTGGCATAAAGAGTGTAAGACTCACGGCAAGCAGGGTGCTTTTTAATAGGAATTCTTTGGATAGAAATTTTCTTGTCATTATTTTTGTGTTTATTATGTTGTTTCTCCGATAGGAATTTGTCCCCTTTGAAAGGAGATATGTTCGACATTCCAACCGGTTATTTTTCTTCTTCGAAAAGAGGGTGACGGGCGGATGCAGAGCAAATGCCTGGGGATGGAGCTTGCAAGAAATCTCTTTTTGCCGAGTCGCTTCTTTTTTCCAAAGATACTTAGAATGCCGGCAATACGGAAGTGTTTTGCATGATTATTCGCTGTTAGATTTGTCGAAGTGTTGTTTTTTCAAAAGAAACTCCCTTCATTGCGTTAATCTTGTTAAAACAGATAGCGGCCTATTGAATACTTTTCTATTTTTACCGAAATTATCTTTAAAATTATACCAATCTTATTTTTATGAAACATAAGTACCTATCTACTATGTTGTGCTTGACGGCTGCAATGACAGCAAACCCGTTATGGGCGCAAGTACAGGTGAATTACGAAAAATACCCTGATTATTCACCCATCGTCCGGCCCGACTATTCATTGGGTATCGAGCACAGTGCCGTGAGCCGTGCCCGTGCCAAACAGACGCGTCCGGCAAGGGTGAACAATGCCGAGAATAAGTATTTCCCGCCCATATTCAATCAGGACGGCGGTTCTTGCGGTTCGGCATCCCGTATCGGATACATGTTTAATTACGAGATGAGTGCCTATCGCGACTTGGACAGCAGGCTCGAAGAAAATCAGTATCCCACTCATTTCACGTGGTTGCTGACTAATTCCAACTCGGGAAAGGATGCCATGGCCGTGGCGAATGGTGTGCCCAATGCCAAGGTATACGGCGGAAGAACTTATTCGCGCCTATTCGGCAATCAAGACACCGAATCGTCTGATTTCGGATGGATGCAGGGATATGACAAATGGTATTCGGCCATGCTGAACAGAATTTCCAGTGCGGCCAACTTCCCGCTCAGCGTAGAGACCGAAGAGGGTAGAGAGGCCGTGAAAAACTGGCTCTGGAACCACAATGGCGACACAGATTTCCATGCAGGAGGTATCTGCGGAATCGGTGTGGCAAGTGGAGGCATCAATTATAAACGTATCCCCGATACGCAAGATAACAAGAAAAACGGTGTGGTGGGAATGCAATACGTACAGGATTGGGGACCCAGTGTAGACCATGCGCTTACCATTGTGGGCTATGACGACCGCATCGAATTTGATTTGGATGGCAACGGAAAGGCCGGCGAAAAAGACAAAGATGAAGTGGGTGCCTGGATTATTGCCAATTCGTGGGGAGCCGGTTGGGCTGACAGGGGATTTATCTATTGCCCCTACAACAAAGCGGTTCCGTCGCTTAACTCCAAGGATTATTACATGCCCGAGGTTTATCATGTAAGAAAGAACTATCGCCCGCTGCGTACGTTTAAGATTAAGATGAGCTACAGCAAACGAAGCGAGCTGCGCATCAGTGGCGGTATCGCTGCCAATCTTAAGGCTACAAGTCCCGAAAGAACCACCCAGTTTGAACATTTCAAATTTGCAGGCGATGGTGACGGCAATGGAGTTGATGCAGAAGTGCCGATGTTGGGACGCTGGGCAGACGGCATACACTATGAGCCGATGGAGTTTGGTTATGACATGACGGACTTGTCCAAATCTTTTGATACGCGCAAGCCTTTAAAATATTTTCTGGTGATAGAGTCCAAAGGCACTGCAAACGGAAACGGTAAAGTGCATGCCTGCTCTTTGATAGATTATGAATTTATAAAAGATGGCTTTGAGGTTCCTTTCAACATGAACTCCGAAGGTGTAAGCATTCAGACAAAAGGAAATCGTACGATTATCTCGGTTGTCGTGCCGGGCGAACCGCTCAATGCTCCTCGAAACCTGGCCTTATCCAAAGGTACCCTTTCTTGGAATGCACCTACAGAATCTGCCTATGTGCTGCAAGGATATAACGTTTATTGTAACGGAGAGAAGGTTGCCTACTTGAAAGCCGACCAAACAAACTATACAGCTCAGCAGAACGGAAGCTATGAAATCGAAGCCATTTATGACGTGAATGGGGTGATGGCCTCGTCAATGCGTGTGGGCAAACCGGCAACAGACTTTGCAGGAAGTGTGCCAACTGTAAATAAGATTAAACAATTCAACAATTCGGGCTTTGAGATTGTTGACTTGATGAAGAAAGGCCTCGAACAGATGACCATGGAGTTCTGGATTAAACCCAAGACGGTTATCAACTGGAACCAAACAATTGGTCCGGGATGGGGACAGTTTATGTTGCACACAACCAATGCGGGTGAGTTGGTCGTAGGATGGAACGAAGGCCAGCGTATCACTTCGGCACCGGGCACGCTGAAAGTTAATACCTGGGCACATGTGGCTGTAGTGGTGGACAAAGGCGCCATGACTGCTTATGTGAACGGCAAAAAGGTGGGCAGCATCTTTACTTCTTATTCCGGAATCAACGGATTTGGCTCTTTGCAGGTAGGTCGGGAGTCGGGCTACGGAATGAACGGAAGCCTGGACGAATTCCGCGTGTGGAACTATGCCCGTACAGAAAAACAAGTACAAGGATATATGTTCTCCGAAATTCAGAATCCTGCAAGCGAGCCGGGATTGATGGCAAACGTACGCATGGATGGTGCCAATGGACTGACCGATGCTACCGGACACTATAAGATCAATCCGTTCGGAAAACAGACCGAAGCAATAGACAACCTGTTGTTTAAGGACAACCGCGTCACCCAAGCTGTAATAGGACTGCCTACAACTACCAATTATGTAGGCAATGAAATCCAACTCACCGACAAATCTACCGGCGGTGTCGTGGAATGGGAATGGACCGTAGAAGGAACTGCCGACAAGACATTCCGCGTGGCCAATCCGGTTGTGGTATTCGACCAGCCGGGAACCTACAATGTTTCGCTGAAAGTGACAGATGCGTTGAAACGAGTGCGCAACACGAGCAAAACAATTAAGATTGAAGCACAGAACGCACCGGTGGCTCAATTCCGCGTGGGAGCTGCGTCTGTTCCTGCCAATCAACCCGTTTCGCTAATCAATGAAACAGAACCGGGAGCCGGATATAAATACTCTTGGAGCATGCCGGGTGCTAAGGTGGAGCAGGTTAATACAATGAATGCCATGGCCGAATATGCTCAAGTAGGTACTTATGATGTGACTCTTACGGTGACTAATGCCACAGGAAGCCATTCTGTTACCAAACAAGTGGTGGTGACAGAAATCGCTCCGGAAGCCAAAATCAGTGTCAGTCCGCAAATTGTTCTCAAGGGTGAAACGGTCAACTTTAAGGACGAAAGCAGTCACACGCCCGAATACTGGATGTGGAATATCGAGAACGAGGGTCATTGTATCCAGTCGTTCAACCAGAATCAGTCGCTGGAGATGAAACACCCTGGCGTTTACTCTGCAAACTTGATTGTACACAACAAGCAGGGCGGCGACACGATATCACAAGAACGTGCCGTTGTGGTGTGCAATGCCGACGGTAAGAACGGATTGAATTTCACCGGAGGTAATCAATATGTAGAATTAAAGAATAATCCTATTGCCGACAAGACCGAGAACTTCACGATAGAGTGGTGGATGTATGCCAAGAGCAACACTTCCGAACAGCCTGCTGCCCATAGAATCGGAAACGATTCCCAAGGTATCTTGCTGGAAACCATGAAGGACGGCCGACTGTATGCTACGATGCAAGGTCAGGTTTCGGCTACTCCGGAAAACTTCATCTCCTTGTCGCAATGGCATCATTATGCCGTGGTATTCCGCAACGGAACTATGGAATTCTATAAGGATGCTCAATTGATTGGCACTAACGAAACCGGACTGAAGAATTATATTTCTCCGAAAGATAAGGATGGTACGTCCGTGATTCCGTTCTGCCTGGGAAGCACCGGAGCACCGATGAATGCTGTGATTGACGAATTCCGTGTATGGAACACTGCGCTTGATGCTGCCAAACTGGTGGCTTATGCCAATAATGAGATTGCGGATGTGAAAGGTGCCATGAGCAAGGATGGTTTGAGTGTTTACTATCAATTCAATCAGAGTTCGGGTGATGTGCAGGATGCCACTACCAATGGCAATACCGGTAAGCGTATCAATTTCGGACCGGATGGAGATGCGTGGAGCACAACCAAGGGTATCTTCTGCCTCAGCTCGCTCACTCCCGAAGATTGCACGGCAGATTATCTCACCAATTATCAAATGCCGTTTAAGGACAATGGTAAAATCATCAATGAGTTTGGAGGACAGCGCTTCTTTGGACTCGAAGAGGGAACGGCCGAGTCTGCCTGGATTTTGGAGAACAAGAAGAGTGAGTTTGGTGGAACAATCATTACGGGATTCCATGTGGATAAATTGAAAGGTGATTGTTCTATGACTTTGGTAACTGAGTGGGACAGATTCTCAAAATTCATCAACGACCATAAGGCTTATCAATATGTCACTCTGCCTAAGGGACGTTATTGCTTGAGTGTGGAGAATCATAATGAGTTCAATGGCGAATTGTCTAATCTGGTTGTTGCCGATGGAAAGGGATTGCCTAACACGAACGATATGGCTTCTGGCGCAAAGGCTTATACTCGACTGACAAACAAGAAATTGAACTTTAATGTAGAAGACGATACAGAAGACGTATCTTTGGGTATTGTTGCCAACTTGAATGCCAAGAGCTGCATCCGCTTGAAGCATATCAAACTGGAGCGTAAGTTGCTCGAGGTGTACGGAACTCCTACAACGGATATGGATTGCGAAGAGATTACGCAGCCGTCTTCTTTGCTGCAAGTGACTGTTTCTCCGGGAAGCATAACGATTGTATCGGACAAAGAGCAGCACGTACGTATTGTTTCCATCTCCGGAATAACCTGTTTCAACGGATCCGTACAGGGAACCAAGCGTATCTCGTTGGCTAAGGGTGTTTACATTGTGAACGGAAAGAAAGTCATGGTCTATTAAAAACGGACATATTTGATGCACTGAGCATTTAAAAAAGGTCGTATCGCCACACCTATTATATATAGGGTGGCCATACGACCTTTTTGTTTAGACGTCCGCTTCGCTGTCGTCTGTTTCTTCCGATTCGTCTGCTTGCACAATTTTCATGAATTCATCATAACTGATATAGCGACCCCCCATAGATTTCAGGTGTGCTGTTTCAAACTGGCAGTCAATCAAGGCTCCATCGTGCTGTTGCAGAAACAGGGCCAAATGAATCAAGGCTAGTTTCGAAGCACTGGGCACCAGTGAAAACATACTCTCGCCAAAGAACGTCTTGCCGAGGGTTACGCCGTACAAGCCGCCCACTAACTTGTCTTCTTCCCAAACCTCAACACTGGCTGCCAGATTCTGCTTGTGCAGTTCGGTATAAGCTGCCATCATGTCTTCGCCCAGCCAAGCACCTTCTTGCTCGTAGCGCAGCTTTCCGCACTGATGAATCACTTGTTCAAAGTCTTCATTGAAACTGATTCGGTATTTGTTCTTGTTCATCAGCGTGCGCATGGAATGGGATATGTGTATCTCTTTCGGAAAGATGACAAAGCGTTGCATCGGACACCACCATTGAATCTCGCTGTCCCGAAAGCTGTACCAGGGGAAAATCCCGTTATAGTAAGCCAGCAGCAGACGGTCTACAGACAAATCACCGCCAATGGCCAGCAGACCATCGGGAGCTCCATAGCGCGGATTCGGGAAACTGATTTCATCATCAAGTTGAAAAACCATGTCTTTTTAGTTTATTTGTTGTTGCCTATAGAATTTTGGTCATGAATAACATAGTAAAGTGCATCCTCTTTCAGGTCTACCAGAATCCGGTCGCCTGCTTGAAGTTCTTTCTTTAGCAGGGCGCGCATCAGCATGGGTTTTACCTGTTTTGCCAGGACACGGTCCATTTCTCGCGCTCCATACTCTTGTGTGATGCCTTTTTTCAGCAGCCATTTTTCGGCTTCTGTGCTGACCGTCATCCGGATGTTTTTGGCAGCCAGCTTGCCGTTCAGTTCGTCGAGCTTCTTTTTCAGGATGAGTTTTGCCATGCTTTCGTTCATGTCATGGAATACAATTGTGTCCGAAAGACGGTTGAGGAATTCCGGTTTGAAAGTGCGTTTGACTTGTTTCATCATGGCAACTCCTGCTTCTACCGTGCCTCCGAATCCGATTGATGCCTGATGAGAGAATTGGGCTCCTGCATTCGATGTCATGATCAGCACCAAATGTCGGCAATCCGATTTGATACCTTTATTGTCGGTCAGTACGGCATAATCCATCACTTGCAGCAGCACATTGAAAATGTCTGGGTGTGCTTTTTCTATTTCGTCAAGCAGCAAGACACAGTGTGGCGTTTTGCGGATGGCATCTGTCAGCAGTCCTCCGTCTTCGTATCCCACATATCCTGCGGGCGAACCAATCAGTTTGGCTACGGTCTGCTTCTCTGTGTACTCACTCATGTCGAAGCGAATCAGCGGCAGGTCCATTTCGTCGGCAAGCACCTTGGCTAATTCTGTTTTTCCCACTCCGGTGGGGCCAACAAACAGTAGGCTGGCAATTGGTTTGTTGTCGTCGGTCAGTCCGGCTTTAGCCATTTGAATGGCTTCGGCAACAGCTTTCGTTGCCTCTTCTTGTCCATAGATGCGCTGCTTGATTTTCTCGGGCAGATGGATCAGATGTTCGTTTTCGTCTTTTTTCTCCACCATCAGGTTTTCTACTTTGCAGATTCTAGCCAGAATTTGTTTGATGAGGCTGCAGTCCACATGATTTGTTCCATCTTCCGACGGATGTATTTCCCGGTAAGCTCCGGCCTCGTCAATCAAATCAATTGCCTTGTCGGGCAGAAAGCGGTCGTTGATGAATTTGGCACTGTTGCGCACGGCATATTCGATAACTCCTTCATCGTAAACCACCTTATGGTAGTTTTCGTAGCGTTCTTTCAGTCCTTCAATAATCTTGATTGTCTCGTCCACCGAAGGTTCCAGTATGTCGATTTGCTGGAATCTCCGCATCAGTCCCTTGCTGTTGGCCAGGTTACGGTTGAACTCCTCATAGGTGGTAGCACCCATAAAGCGGATTTCTCCAGATTCCATATAAGGTTTCAGCAGATTAGAGGCATCCATGCTGTTGCCGTTGACACTTCCGGCTCCCACAATATTATGAAATTCATCAATGTAGATAATGGCATTACCTTCTTTGCGTATGCCGTTCATGATGTTTTTCAGTCTTTGTTCAAACTCACCCCGATATTGTGTGCCTGCCACCAGTCCGCCTAGGTTCAATTCATAGATACGGCAATTTTTCAGTCTCTCGGGCACCTGGCCTTTTTCAATCATGGCAGCCAGTCCGTAGGCAATGGCCGTTTTGCCTACACCGGCTTCGCCCACATGAAGCGGGTTGTTTTTGTCCTTTCTGCATAACACCCGAATGGTGCGTTCCAGCTCGTCTTCTCTTCCGATGAGCGGGTTATGACTTTCTACTTGGTCGTTCATGCAAACCAGCAGGTTTTTCCAGGAGTTTTCTTCTTGGGGCGACCCTCCTCTGTCCATATTAGATACAGGCCTCACCAGAAAGTCGTCGGAATCGGCCGACAGGTTGTCTGTCAACGGATTGTATTGAGCATGGAGTTCGGCAAGAAAATCCTCTTTTTTATTCTGAATAAAGGTCAGGAGAAAAAAAGCTGCATTTGATTCTTTCAGGTTCATCAAGGCCTGAATCAGATGGGGGACATCGGCAATGCCCCGATTTGATTTGTCGGCAATTTGGAACGCTTCTTGAACTAATGCCATTGTTTGCATGGAAGGTTCTGTCTCAAATTCTGCTTCATCCGGCATTTTCTCTATTTTCTCATCTATGTACCGTTCCAAATCCACAGCCAGCTTGTTCGGGTCAGTGCCCAGATATTCCAATGCAGTACAGAATGGTTCTTGTTCGGTTAATGCATATAAGATATGTTCGGGTGTAAAAAATTCATTGTAATATTCACTGGCAATCAGTCTTCCCTGGTTGATTGCTTCGCTCCAATAAAAAGTAAACTGCATGTCTGTATAAATGAAGTAAAAGGATTGATAATGTAATATTCCGTTATTCGTCTTCGGGAGTGACACTCAACTGCAGGGGGAAGCCTTCTTTCCGTGCCATGCCGGTAGCTTTGTCTTTTTTGGTAAGTGCCATGTCATACGAAAAAACGCCTAAAACAGCAGCTCCTTTTTCATGGATGAAAAGTGCTGTGTTTTCGGCTTCTGCTACCGTTTTACGGAATACCTGTACCAGTACCTTTATGACGAATTCAAACGTGGTTACATCGTCATTGTGCATGATTACCTTATATCTTTTCGGTTCTTTCAGTTCGGTGCGTTCTTTTTCGAGAACCCCTCCTTGGTATTGTTCCATTATAATAGCTTTTTTGACGTTCGTTTTCTTGGTTCTCAGCAGCTGGGAAGATCCACTTTTTCGAATTTATATCCCAGTCTTTTCAGTTCCAGGGCTGCTCCAATGCGATACATGGTTTTGGCTGCTGTAGCAAATACGTGATAAGCCAATGGGCTTTGTGGCTCGACTTGTTCGCGCCGAATCATATCCACGCACTTTTGGGCACAGCTGCGAATCATCTGTTCGATGGTTCTTGCTTCGTTTCCCTCGAGAGGAAGTCCCAACAAGTCGCGTACGATAAACTCATCCATGTTGTCAAAGCCCTCACTGCCGTAGAAAGCCTGGTAAGTTGCTTTCGAAGTGGTGTTCCAATCGGCATCCCAGCCAAAGGCAACTGCCATGCCCAGATAGGCGGCCCATGCTACCGAAACGGTAGGATAGTCTTTGATTTGTCCTACAGCATCGGCCAGATATTCCGGTCCCAATACTTTCCAATGGTCGTTGATGTCGTCTGTAGCCAAAAGCACTCCGTCCAGCATTTGACAAGAGGTGCACAAGTGCAACATTTCGTTTGTCAGTTTCTGCTCAAAGGCAGCAAGAAATTCGTTATATTCCATGTGTAAATAGTTTTTATTGATGCAAAAATAATAAAAAAAGAATAGATTGCTTTACCAAAAGCGATGAATAATTACCCGCTCGTTTTTCCTTTTTGGGCGAACTGTTTCCTCTTTGGATAGTTTCCGTTCTTTATTTATCTGCTTTTTGAGATTTTTTCTGAAAATAATTTTTAAAATGCAGATAGGCTGCATAGATGGCATGTAGTTTTGCAGACAGCAATGTGATACATGATGCCTGCTGCTAGGGCAGCAGTTGTTATCGTATTTTTCTAATCACTATGAAAAGCCGAACGAAGTTCTTCATCTTATATAGAAAGTTTGTATATAAGACGGGGAACTTCGTTTTTTTTATGACATGCAATGCATGCGGTATTCTGGTTACTATGAGCCGGGCGATTGCTGTTCGGCATGGCGGAACTGCCGTAGGGCTTCCACCATTTCGTCTTCATCATCGGTCAGTGTGAGTATCAGGTTGCGGTATCTGCCTTTTTTCATGAGCGACTGCAGCAATGGATATACCGGGATTTCATCTGTCCAGAAATCCTTTCCCATGAAAATCATCGGACTGGCATAGCCAAAGCTCTCGTAGTGATTTTGTGTGGCGTCTTGGAAAATTTCCTGCATGGTGCCGGCGCTGCCCGGAGTATATACGATTCCTCCTTTGGCAATAGTCAGGATTCCGTCTTCGCGGATGCTGTTGTCAAAATATTTGGCTATGTGTGTGGCAAAAGGTGTTGCCGGTTCGTGTCCGTAAAGCCAGGTCGGCACACCCAGACTCTTGTAGTTGTCTTGCGGATATTGCCGCATGACACTGAAAGCTGTGTCGAGCCATAAGGGATGGTCGAAGGTTGGTGCTGCATGCAGAACCTGCAGAGCCTCTTTCAGTTCCTCGTTGTTTCGTCCGGCCATCCATGCACCCAAATGCGTTGCTTCCATGGCGCCCGGTCCGCCACCGCTGATCATCAGAAAGCCTTCTTCGGTGAGCCTTTTGCTTAATGAAGCAATACGGGCATAGCCGTCGTCGGTGCGTTTCAGTCCGTGTCCGCCCATGATGCCGATTACATCCCGTTCTTTGTAGTTGCTCAGAAAGTCGTGCAGGGCATTGCTGATGGCATGGTCGTGGAGCGTACGTGCCAGTGTTTCTTTGATGTCGATGGCAGACGATATTTCTTTGCCCAGATGGATGAAATGCCGGTACACTGTTTGGTCGAACGTGTGCTGAAATGTTTCCGGTTTGCCGCATTCATATCGGTCGTAGAGCATGTATGCGTCATACAGCCTTCCGATGAAAGGGTTAAACGGAACCTTAATGTTAGGAAAGACCAGATTGTCTGTTTCTACTGCTTGCTGCATCTCTTTGGGAAGATGTCCTCCGAGGAACAGACAGTTTTGGAATTTACATTGCAGGGCATCCTTCAGCATGTCGCTGAAGTCGATGCTCTGAAACGCATAATTCTTTATGCTGATGTGTTTGCTTATCAAGGCAAACGCATCGTTGTATGTGCTTATTTCTACATGTTTCATATCCTTATATTTTTTTTCGGCACAAGTCTTTATAGTCGCAGTATGCGCAAGTTTTCTCATTGTCTGTTTGGTCGAATGACAAATCCGGGTGGAAAATCTCTTCCAGAAGCTCCTGTAGTCGGGCGCGATACTCTTCGTGATAAGGTAGGAAGTTTTCCATTTCCGTATTCTTTTTGTCCACTTTAACCTGAATTAGGGGTGAATAATCCTCTGTGGCTGCCTTATGTATATAAATCAATTTCGGCGCAACCTTCTGAATTTGTGCAGTCAGCCCGTCTGCTTTTCGGCACATCAGGGAACAGTAAAGAAGAATCTGGAAGATGTGTTTTGCTCGCTTTTCATCCGGAGTGAACAATTTTTCTATCTCATTCAGCGTTTTTGAGTCACCGCCTGTCTTGTAATCCACGATGTAGAGTGTATCTCTTTTGCATTCCATACGGTCGATATATCCTCCGATGCGGCTGTGAATTGCTCCCTTGGGCGTGTTAATCTTTATATCTTCGGTAATTTTCTGTTCCGATCCGACATAGGTAAACGGAGTTTGCTTCACATCTTTTTCGAGCAGCTGACGGATGTATCGGTAGATTACTCTGGAGTTGATATACTGCGTACCGTTATATTCCGGTTTTGTATTCGTTTCTTGTTTAAAGAAATGCTTGTTGAATGCGCGGTGGACATAATCTTCTAAAAGCGGACTATAGCTTTTCTCCAAAATAGCTTCCAGTCTGCTTTGCGTAATTTCTTTTCCGTCTTTTGCCAGGTCGTTGTAAATCTGTTCGGCAGCTTCGTGGAAGATTGTACCAAACAGAGCCGAGTCTATTTCTGTGGAAGCCTCATCCAGCGGCTTCAGTTGTGCCACATATCTGAAATAGAACATCAGCGGACAGTCAATGTAACAGTTCAGAGCCGATGGCGAAATCAATGCTTTCGGATTCACCCGCACATCATAGATGGACTGCATTCGCTTCATAATCTCGGGTGTTTTCTGAATGCAGATGCTTTCTGTATCTTGAGGAGACTGTGGCGTTTTCAGCGTAACCCGTCTGACTTCCTGGTTCCATTCAATCAGGAATTGGAGCATAAAGCGCGACATCTCGCCTTTGTTCATTGCGTCGCTGACGGTGGTGTAGGCCAGTGTTACCTTTTCTGCCCGTTGTAACAGACGATAGAAGTAATAGGCAAATACGGCAATTTTATGATCAATGGTGGTCATGCCGAATGCTTTCCGTAGATTATACGGAATGAACGAGGCATCGCTGCCGGCTTTGGGCAGTTGTCCTTCGTTGGTAGACAGCAAAATCAGATGACGGAAATCCAAGTTTCGTGTTTCGAGTACACCCATGACCTGCATACCGATGGCAGGCTCCCCATGAAACGGTATGGTGTCGGAGGAAAGCACCTTGGTAATGAGACGTACGAAGGTTGAGGCTGTTACTGTCAGCTCTTTGCTGTCTATTAAGTTATGGAAACGGTTTACCTGTGTGTAAGCCTTGAATAAAGCCTCCCGATACAGTTGGTCGAAAGCCTGATTGTCGGCTTCATGACTTTGTTTGTTATAGACTGCTGCTATTCTTTTCAGCAGCTCGGCTATCTGTTCACAGAGTGTGGCATTATCAGCACACTGTGAGAAAAGCAGTTTCAGCACTTCATCCTGTTGCAGCTCTTCTGCTTTCGGGAAGAAACGGTTGTTGTCTGTCAGTTCTTTTGCCAGAGAGGCAGCCTTGTCTGTCAGCATCATGGTGTATGGGTGTTTCAGCAGCAAGAGTACCTCTTCATAACGGAAGTTATGATTAATCGGATTACTTCCTTCAGTTTGCAATTGCAGAAAGCTGGTGACAAAGCTCATGGTTGGCGTTTGAGCCAAAGGAAAACCCATAGTGATGTTGATATGCTTTACGTCATCCGGCAAGGCGTGCATGACCGAAGGCAGTAAAGCTTCGTTGCAGAGCACCACTGCTGTTTCTTTTTCGTTCTTGGTAAGATGCTTGTTAATCCATTCGGGCAAGTAGCGTATCTGCGCATTTTCTGTCGGCGACTCCACAAATGTGATTTCCTTTGGTTTCTCCATGTTGCAGAAAAACTCTTGAGGGAGTCCTGAGGGGAAGTCTTTCAGGTTGCGCCGGATGAATTCTCCTGCTTCGTGTGGGCATTTGTTCAGGTAGAATTGGTCATAATCCCAATAGAAAGAAGCCATACCCGCCTCGTTCAGTTTCCGGAACAAAGTATGTTCCACCTTATTTAATACATTGAACCCCACAAAAACATAATGCTCATAGGGCAGGGTAAGACAATCGAATTGCTCAATCACCTGACGATAGAGCATGCCCTCGTATGCCAATCCTTGTTGTTGCAAGGTAAGGCGGAACTGCTCATAAATTTCACCTAACTTATCCCATAGTTTGCTGAAACGGTTTTTCAGTTCTGTTTGGTCGTCAATCTTGAAATTTTTAAAGAAGAGTTGCAGTGCTTTCAGCTGTTCCGGTTCTAAAAAATCCGTATGACACGACAGCTCGTTTAGGTCGTGCAGGTTGCTGAAAAGACTTTTTGTATCCGCCATATTCTTGTCGGCATCATCAAAATCACTGATGAGCAATTCGCCCCAGGCATAGAACGAGTCCAGTGTTTCTTCGCTGTCTGTTGCCTCGCGGAATACCTTGTATAAATCGCAGACCAGTTTAATCGGATCGCCTATTTGCAGTTCTGAGCATTGGCAAAACAATTCGCTGATGCTGATATATGCCGGAGACCATATCGGTTGTCCGGCTTCTTGTGCCAGATATTCGTTGAAGAACAGGGCGGCACGTTTGTTTGGGAACACCACGGCAGTGTGTGCTAAATCCCCCGAAGTGTTGTTATATAAGTGAGAAGCTACTCTTTTTAAGAATGTTTCCATTGTTCGTCTATTAAATTATCTGTTACCATATAAGGGGACTTTACTGAGCCACCTCGATTAATTCTCGGCTGTAGCCATAAAGCAGATAGCCGTTGACATGTTCATAGCCCATCTGTTTCAGGAGCGTCATATACGACGATACCTGCTCTTGATGCTTCGGTTTTTTGTGACCGAACTTAAAGTCTACCACGATAACCTGGTCGCCTTGTCGCATCACTCGGTCAGGACGTTCGGGTTTTACGGTTCCATCTTCAGTGGTATAGATGATAGAGCGTTCGTTATATACCTCCCATCCGTCCTCGAACCAAGGTTTTATTTGTGGCATATTCAGAATTTCTTCTGCCAGTCGTTGTACCTGCTCTTCTTCCTCAGCCGAACGAAATAAACCCTCAAAACGGAGTTGTTCCAGAGCTCTTGGCAAATCCTGTGCTTTTTTGATGTTCGAGAACAGATAGTGCAGCAGACTTCCGCGGTCGGCATAATTCACTTCTTCGTCCTCTTCTTCGCCTTTGATAAAGGCAGCTGAGCGGTTGGATTGACGGAACTCAATGTTAGACGGATTGTTGAGCGAATCGAGTGTTACCACCAGCGGCGTACTCTTGGTCATAAGACGGTTTACCACTGCTGTTTTATTTGTTTTATCCGCATTTTGTATCAGTTCGGCATGCTCTGGGTTTGCCGTACTTAGTTTGCCGTATTCAAACACTTCAATATCCGAATCCTCTTCGGTCTGCATAGGCATGGACGTTGTTGTAAGCTTGTCTTCCTGCAGCTTATAAACGGTATCTTCCAACCATTTGGAGACGGTATCTTTGTGTCCTTTTACACCCCAGATGAACAGATTCTTACAAGGTCGGGTAAATGCCACATACAACAGATTCATATTATCCACCCATAAGTTGTGCTGTTCTTGCAGATAACTGTCTTTGTAAACAGATTCTTTCATGCTAGAAGAATAGTTAATGGGAGTCAGCGGTAATTTCCCGAATATTGATTCCGAGCCTTCTGCTTTCGGATCCTGACACCACACAAGGTGATCGTTGGTTTCGTTCTCAATATTCCAGTCACAGAAGGGCAACAGTACGGTAGGGAATTCCAGACCTTTGGATTTATGTATGGACATGATGCGGATACCTTCCGGCTCTCCCGATGGGATAGCCTTCTTATGCAGTGTTTCGTCCCAATATTTCAGGAAAGCATTCATTTCGGATGATTTCTTGCTCAAATATTCGGTTACAGAATCAAAGAAGGCACTGACGTAAGCATCCTGTTTTTCCATAAGCTTCATGTCAAACAAGAGGAACAAACGTTCCAAGAGTTCGTATAGCGGCATCAGGCTCCATTGTTCCAGATGCTTGGCAAAAGCCTCGGGCAGATAGTTGATTGCTCCTTGCAACAAAATGGTATTGGTATCTGTATCATTCTTTAAGATATGCTGCTGATAGGCAACAGCCAGACGGGCACTGGCAATCAGGTCGTCGTGGTTTGCCAGAATGCGCAGACAGTCGATGAGCATACATACCGATAAAGAGGCATCCAGTTGGAAAGCTTCATCCGAGACAATTCGATATTCTGTATTTTTATCGAAATAATCAGCAATCATCGAAATCCATTTTTTCTTGCGCACCAGAATGGCAATTTCATTCTGTTTCTGTCCGCCGTCAATCAGTTCCTTTATTTGTTGTGCCAACTGTAGCAGCTGTTCCTGTTCACAGTTCGTTGATGGCAGCTTTTCGGGGAGTAGTGAAAGACGTACAAAACCTTGGTTATTTGCTTCATATTCCTGAGCCACATCACTGTAGATATTCTCAATTTCTTTAAATCCGTCAATTTTATTGTCCGGATCGCCTTGCGCCAACAGTTCTCGAAGTTTTTGAAAGAACATATTGTTGAAGCGGATTATATATTCTCCGCTTCGCCAGTTTTTCGTAAGCGGAACAGTCTGTACATTGAAAGAATCTTTGTCTTTACCCAAGCCTGCCAAGATGCTCCAGTCACCATTTCGCCAGCGGTAGATGCTTTGTTTCACATCCCCCACAATCAAACTGCCGTTATATTGTGACAGGCATTCTTCGAGCAACTGATGAAAATTAGACCATTGCAGGCGCGAAGTATCCTGAAACTCGTCAATCATCACGATATTAATGGAAGAGCCAATTTTTTCATAGATAAATGATGCGTCTTCCTTTCCGATCAGCTTATGCAGCAGTGCGGTTGTATCCGACAGCATAAAGCGGTTGTGCATCTTGTTCTGTTCGCGCAATTCCTTGTCAATATAAACAAGCAACGGAAGGTTATACAGATGTCTCAGTGTCAGATCACACGAATTTACCAGGCGGTTGGCACGCGGACGCATCTCTTCGGCAGCAGACAATAACGGTATGAGCTGTTGTTCAGCCAAAGCAACAATGACATCCCTTTTGGCAGATGTTTTAGAAGACCAGTTTTCTGCTGATTCCAGGCAGCTTTCCATGGTCTTGTTTCTGTTGTCTTCTTTAAAACTTCCATTATTCAACTTGTTGAAATAACTTGCAACGCCCCTCATGCCACTCTTCAAATCGGTGGGTTCCAGATTTTGTTCATGGAGGACCTCCAAAAAGTGTTCGTAAAACCCTTTCATCACTTCCTGCGTTTCTGTTTTTTTATTACGCAGAGCATCTTGGATTTTTTTAATAAAGTCCGTGTCTTGTAAAGTTTCTTGCAGCTCGTTTCCTTTTTCAAGATACTCTTCATTGAACAAGTTTTTTGCGAACTTTTTGATTTCGCCCGACATATTCCACCGCTTGTTGTCGTTGATGCGGTGCTCTATATAGTTCAATATCCAGCGTAAGGCAGGTGAATCCTCAGTCATTTTTTCAATCATGACATCCACAGTATCATTGATAGCCTCTGTAGTATCCAGTTCGATATTCAGATTTCGTTCCAATTCCAGCTCACGTGCCAGATTGCGCATCACCGATTGGAAAAACGAATCGATGGTTTCAATACGGAAACGACTGTAGTCATGGATGATGTTGTTCAGTGCTTTTCCTGCTGCTTCCGTAATTTCCTGATCGGGCAATCCTGTAGATTCTTTGATTTTGTTGAAGTAGCATTTCGATTTAGGATCCTGGTGCGCAATGCCGTAAAGCTGACTTAATATGCGTTCTTTCATTTCTGCCGTGGCCTTGTTCGTAAAAGTCACTGCCAGGATATGGCGATAAGCATACGGATCTAATATCAGTTGCTTGATATATTCCACGGCCAGTGTGAATGTTTTGCCCGAACCGGCAGAGGCACGATATACTAAAAGATGAGAATTGTCTGTCATAGAAAATGAGTTAAGTAGATAAGCATTTGTTTTTCGTTCTTTAAAGATACATATTTTTTGTCACGGTATCACCATAATTAGGTAGTTAAAATCATAAAATTTAAGTATTGATAAGCTTTCCTTTTCCCTCTAATTTTGCGACGGCAAATTAAAGAAATAAAAATCACTCTCGAAAAGTTTTTAAATATAAATATATGAAGAAGAAAAAATGGGTTACCATCGGTTTGATGTCTCTGTTTTTTTGTGGAGGAGGATATGCTGTATGGCGCCATTGGTTTTCTCCCACGAACATTGCTTTTGTGAACTATCAAGCGATTGTTTTGGGGGAGATTTCTAAGGCAAATGAAAATCGTTTTATACGAATTGCCGATATCAAGGCTTCGGAAGTAGCGAATCTGGACCATTATGACATGGTATTTGTCAATGCAATGGGACTGACGCTTACCGATGAACAACGGCAACAGATTAAAAAAGCTGAAGAAAAAGGAGTGCCCGTCTTGTCTGTGTCGGTTACCAATCCGGCCAATGCGTTTTGTTCGTTAGATAGTGTTCTTGCTGATTCTTTGCGTGCTTATCTGCGCTATGGCGGTTTCCAGAATTATCGCAGTGTACTGAATTTGGTGCGAAAGGACATTGACGGAAAAAAGTTTGCTGCTGAAGCTGTTCAACCTGCAACAGAACCTGTGTTGGGACTGCTGTATCATGCACTTCCGGATGCCAAAGGAAAGGAACCGGAAGAGTTTCAGACCTTACAAGAATATATGCAGTTTTTGCGCCGGCATGGACTTTGGAATAGTCAAGCGGCAAAGATAGTCCTGACCGGACATATGGGCGATGCCGATGCAATGACACAGAGTTTGGAAAAATCGGGCTATGTAGTTTTTCCCACGCGCTCTTTGTCTGCGTTTTTGGATGTATATGGCGATTCTATCCAACCGGATGTTGTGATATCCATGCCGCATGGGCGTTTGGGTGACGAGACTGTTGCTTATCTGAAGGAAAAGAATATTCCTTTGCTTACTGCATTGAATGTTAATGTGCCTCAGGAAGAGTGGGAACAGAGCAAGCAGGGTATGCAGGGCGGTTTCCTGTCGCAAAGTGTGGCCACACCCGAGTTGGATGGTGCTGTTCGGCCGTATGTGGTTTTTGCCTTGCAGAAAAATAAGGATGGGATACCTGTAGTACAGGCCATTCCCGAACGACTTCAATCATTTGTAGAAACCGTAGGTCGTGTTGTTGCTTTGAGGAAGAAGCGGAACAGCGAAAAAAAGATAGCTCTTTTCTATTATAAAGGTCCGGGACAAAGTGCCTTGTCTGCCTCGGGAATGGAAGTGGTGCCTTCGCTCTACAATCTGTTGCTTCGTTTGAAGAAAGAAGGATACCGTGTGGAAGGATTGCCGCCGAGCAGTGATGCTCTGGAAAGCATGCTTCAGAGTCAAGGTTCTCTATTCAATCTTTATGCCAAGGGGGCTTTTGATGCTTTCCTAAAGCATGGAAATCCATTATGGGTTTCGTCAGAAGAATATGCCTTGTGGACTAAAAACGGACTTGATAAGCGGCAGATTCAGCAAGTGGACAGTACGTATGGAGCTTTTCCGGGTGCTTATTTGGGAGATGATGCAGGCCGTTTGGGATTGCCTCGTCTGGCTTTCGGTAATGTGGTTTTGATTCCGCAGGCAGCAGCAGGACTTGGTGATAACTCGTTCCGTATTGTACATGGAGTCGATGCCCCTCCACCTCATAATTATTTGGCTTCTTATCTTTGGGTGCGTTATGGGTTTAAGGCAGATGCCCTGATACATTTCGGTACACACGGCAGTCTGGAATTCACTCCCGGTAAACAAGTAGCCTTGGGCAACGAAGACTGGCCCGATCGTTTGGTGGGAACCTTGCCACATTATTATATATATTCTATCGGAAATGTGGGTGAAGGTATCATTGCCAAGCGTCGTTCCTATGCCACCTTGCAGTCTTACCTCACGCCGCCTTTCTTAGAAAGTGGTGTCCGCAAGGAATATAAATCCTTGGAAGAGTCTATCAAAAACTATTATGCTCTGTCGGGGCAAGAAGGAGTGTCGCAACAACGTTTGCATGAAGCGGCCTTGACTGTGAAAAAGAAAACCGTACAGCTTGGCATTCATCGTGATTTGGGGCTGGACAGTATTTTGACCAAGGCTTATACCGAAACGGATATTGCGCGAGTAGACCAATTCTCCGAAGAAATAGCAACAGAACAAATCACGGGGCAGCTTTATACTTTGGGTGAACCTTATGAGGCAGAACGAATCTACTCCAGTGTGTTGGCTATGACTGCAGAGCCGATTGCTTACAGCAAACGTGCGCTGGACAAACAAAGGGGAATGCCGGAAGCTTTGCGTTCGGAGAAACAACCTCAATTCTTTACTCAGCATTATCTGTTGCCGGCACGACAGTTGGTCGGGCAGTTGTTGCAGGGTATTCGTCCACAGAACGATGAAACTGTATGTAGCTTTTTAGGATTGCAGCCTAGAGAATTAGACCGGGCACGAGAAGTTGATGCGGCAACCCGTGCACCCAAGGATATGATGGCGATGATGCGCGCAGGTATGCATCCAGGCAAACAGACACAGAAAGCTGCTTCTCGCGAGGAACGCGAAACGGCACGTCTTGTTTTGGAAGGGGAACGAGCTGTCAAGCGAGTGACTGACTATCGAAAAGCTTTGCAGGAAAGTCCCGAAAAAGAACTGGCCAGCATGATGAATGCATTGGCAGGAGGTTATACCGAGCCATCGGCAGGAGGTGACCCGATTGCGAATCCGAATGCTTTGCCCACCGGACGCAACTTGTATTCTGTGAATGCTGAGGCTACGCCTTCTGAACAGGCTTGGGAAAAAGGCAAGAAAATGGTGGAGCAGACGCTCGATATGTATCGGCAGCGTCATAACGACTCTTTGCCTCGAAAAGTGAGTTATACGTTGTGGAGCAGTGAGTTTATCGAAACCGAAGGTGCTACCATTGCTCAAGTGCTTTATATGCTGGGTGTAGAACCGGTGCGAGATGCTTTTGGCCGTGTCAGTGATTTGCGTCTGATTCCGTCGAAAGAACTGGGACGTCCGCGTATTGATGTCGTGGTGCAAACCAGCGGACAGTTGCGCGATATTGCAGCCTCGCGATTGTTCCTGATTACCCGTGCGGTAGAAATGGCAGCATCGGCAAAGGATGATGCTTATGAAAACAGAGTGTCGCAAGGTGTGATAGCAGCAGAAAAAGCACTTACTGCCAAGGGTATGACACCGAAAGAGGCGCGTGAAGTGGCTTATCATCGTGTTTTCGGTGGTGTAAATGGTCATTATGCTACCGGAATACAAGCTATGGTCGAAGCAGGAGACCGATGGGATACAACCGATGAGATAGCTTCTGTGTACTTAAACAATATGGGTGCTTATTATGGAAGTGCCGATCAGTGGCAACAGTTCCGTCAACAGGCTTTCGAGGCAGCTCTTACCGGTACGGATGCCGTGGTGCAACCTCGTCAGAGTAATACCTGGGGAGCGCTCAGCCTAGATCATGTTTATGAGTTTATGGGTGGACTTAATCTGGCGGTGCGCAAAGTTACCGGAAAGGAACCCGATGCTTATTTGAGCGATTATCGTAACCGGAACCGAAATCGCATGCAGGAAATCAAAGAAGCTGTAGGTGTAGAAGGGCGTACCACTATACTCAATCCCAATTATATCCGAGAAAAAATGAAAGGTGGTTCCGGAGCTGCCGCTACTTTGGCTACTACTGTGCGCAACACTTACGGATGGAACGTGATGAAGTCTGAGGCTATCGATGATGCTCTTTGGAATGAAATTTACGACGTGTATGTTCAAGACAAGCATCGTTTGGGAATTCATGAATTCTTTGAGCGGGAGAGTCCGGCGGCACTTCAGGAGATGACAGCTGTGATGCTTGAAACAGTCCGAAAAGGAATGTGGAAAGCCAGTGCCGAACAGGTGGAAAAACTTGCTTCGTTGCATACGAGGTTAGTAAACGACTATCGTCCGGCTTGCTCAGAATTTGTGTGCGACAATGCCAAATTGCAGGCCTTTGTCAAGGAACATTTGTCAAGGCAAGAGTCCGAACGCTATGTTCAGAATATCCGTTCCGTACGTGAGATATCGCCAAAAACCGAAGAAAAGGGGATGGTGATGAAAAAAGAAGAGATGAATCAGGTCCGGCAAGAGAAACAAGAACAGCATATCGGCAATAGGGTTGTGGTGCTTGTTTGTATTGCTGCACTGTTGGGCTTGGTTGTTTGGGTTGTTAGCAAGAAAAGAAAATCAGAGTAGTCAGATAGGAATATCTGTGTTATTTTGTCATGATAAGATGTTTTTTGCCTGTATTTGTGTTGGTCAAGGCTTTATTTTATTAGATAAATTTATTTATAAAGTACTTTTTTAGTAACTTTGTGCCTTGATAACACGATATGGGTAAGTAAAGCATAATTGGCGAAAAAACGATGCAGATTCCATTCCGATGAAACTGTAGAGGTAATTTAGGCCGTAAAAGGCATAGGCGAAATTAATTAAATTATGGAAATACTTATACTTGTATTGTCCTTGATCATTTGTCTTAATTTTATATTGAAGCAGACAGAGAATACCCGTTATTCTATTCTGATCACAGGATTAATCTGTTTTCTTTTCGTTGGATTGGCATGGCCTTGGGCTATAGAACAGTCGCGTACAGAAATCTCTGCGTGGTTGTCCGACCGCAAATTGGCTACCGATTTGACGATATTGCTCACACTGGATGTGTTTTCCCAGATGATGTTTTGCTGGGAAGCTGAAAAGCGGATAACAACCAGGGCGGTTACAGGCAAAAAAAGCCGGTGGATATATACATTCTTGCGATGGTTTCCCGGCATCTTGTTTTTTCCCGTCCTATTTTCCTTTTTGGTAATTATCATTTTTTCCTTTCCGGGGATATCTTTCTCCGTCTTGTCATGGAGTTTTGCTGCCTTGGTAACGGGTGGGTTATTCTTGGGAATATGGATTATGCGCAAGCTGCTTCCAGAACGAGAAATCCGTTTGGAATTGCTTTATCAAACCAGTTGGATTGCTGCTGTTTTGGGATTTATCGCTACCCTAAACGGACAGTCGACAGTGGCGGGTGTGAGTTCTGTTGACTGGAAAGCATTAGCCGGTGTGCTGAGCATGCTGTTGGTTTTCGGCGTCCTTGGATGGCAATGGTATTGTTTTCGGTTGAGCAGAAAAAAGAAAACGGGGTCATAGATCTTGTTTCTCAGGAAGAATCAGTACTTGATGCATATTAAAATTATATTATTACAGACTTAAAAGATCATCGTTATGAATTACATTTCAGATATTTTATATTGGATTTCAACAGGATTGCTTGTGCCTGTTATCGTGTTGCTTATATTTTTGTTTGTCCGTTCTCTGTTTTTGGTAGGAGGTTTTTTCGGTCACTATCTGAACGTGAAGAAGGCAGAGGGACTCTATTCCAAGAGTAGTGAGATACAAAATCACAATGATTTGGAACAATGGTTGACGCAAATGCCGAAACAATCGCTCAATCCCATGATTCGCACAACGGTTGCCTTGTGGGAATACCGAAAGAGCGAAGCGCATGTGCAGCGTCTGTTGGATGAATATCAGTTAGCTGCAGAAAAAGATCTGGCAACACCGAAAATGCTGTCAAAAATGGGACCTATGTTAGGCTTGATGGGAACACTGATTCCTATGGGACCTGCTTTGGTAGGTTTGTCTACAGGCGATATAGCATCTATGGCCTATAACATGCAAGTAGCTTTTGCTACTACCGTTGTGGGACTTTTTGCGGCTGCTGTTGGCTTTGTCGCTTTGCAAATCAAGCAGCGATGGTATCAGAAAGACCTGTCGCGATTGGAGTTTATTGCCGAAATGTTGCATGAAAACGAAAATAGACCATGAAACGGAATAAAACAAGAAAAATAGCGGACCATGATGATATGGATCCGATGAGTGTGGTGGGCAACTTGTTTGATGTGGCCATGGTTTTTGCCGTGGCACTTATGGTTGCCTTGGTTACTCGATTTAACATGACCGAAATGTTCAGTCAGGAAGACTTTACCATGGTGAAGAATCCGGGAAAAGAGAATATGGAAATAATCACCAAAGAAGGCCAGAAAATAAATCGCTATACACCAAGTGAAGACCAGTCCACCGCCGATGGAACGAAAGGAAAAAAAGTTGGAATAGCTTATGAACTTGAAAATGGAGAGATTATTTACGTGCCCGAATAACAAACGGGTAATTCCTGTGCTTTTCTGTACGCTGCTGCTGGCAGACATGCCTTTGTTTGCCGAAGGGCAGAAGAGCGGGGAAGAGGTCTTTGTAGCTGGGTTGGCAACCGAACAGTCAACCCAGCAAAAAGAATACATACTGAAGGGAGTGGTTTGTGATGCTTCGCACGAGCCACTCCCAGGTGTAATGGTTAAGGTCCTCAATACAAATTGGGCCACAGTGACCGACCTGGACGGACGCTTCACTCTGAAAGGATTGTGGGAAAAAGGGGCTGTTATCGAATTCCGATGCATGGGAATGCAACAGCAACTAATCACGTTTAAGGGGCAAAAAGAACTACAAGTAACCATGAAGGACGACACCCGTACGATGAATACCGTTGAGGTGTCGGCAAAGGCCAATATTAATGAAATAGATATTCGTGCCCGCTCTGGAGTGGTGCAGAGTGTGGACATGAAACGCATCGAGAGCAAACCGATGATTGACATGGCCATGGCATTGCAAGGATCCATTCCGGGACTCGTAATCTCGAATACCGGTGCTTTGGGCTCCGAACCCAAAATCCGTATCCGTGGAAACTCTTCCTTGCGCAAAGGCAATGTTTCTAATGAGCCTTTATATGTCCTCGACGGAAAGGTTATTGCTCCGGAAACTTTCTACAACCTAAATCCGATGGAGATTCAGGATATTAAGGTGTTGAAAGATGCTGCAGCTTGTGCTTTATATGGAATAAAGGCAGCCAATGGAGTGCTCGAAATTACGTCAAAACGTGGTAGTACCGGTGATACCCGTGTGACATATAGCATGGATATGGGTGTTACAACACGCGGACGAAGAGGTATCGACATGATGGATTCAGCTGAGAAACTCGAACTGGAACGCTTGTTGCAGAATCCCGAAACGCCGGGCTATCGCTACAGTGCCGATTATTTTTTGAAATATCATGCCAATGACCCGAATCTGGCGCAGCTGATTGCGGGGGGACAGGCTGTGCTCGATTCGCTATCGGGCATCAATACTGACTGGTACAAGAAACTGCTTCGCAACAATCTATACCAAAAACACAATCTGAGTATCCGAGGTGGCAGTGAGCAGACCACCTATTTTGTGTCTGCTAATTATACCGGTCAAGGCGGCCGCTTGCCTGGAAATAAGAAACAGCGCATGGGGATGCGAATGAACCTGGACCAGCGCTTGGGAAAAATAGGCTATTTCCTTTTGGGCGTGAATGGAGGATATACACGTACGGACACACCAAACGGAAGTAATTCTGATCCAGCCTCGCTGATTTACGAACTGAATCCTTATGAACAAACGACCGGAAAACTCTATTCCTACCATGGACAGACTTATCGCGACTTGATTTCTCAATACAGCGAAACGGCTTCGGGAAAAGATGCCGGTGTGAATGCCAGTGTCACCATCAATCCTGTTCCCGGGCTGGACATTGCGGCAGTGGGCGGTATTGATTTCTTGTTAAATGAAGGGGAACAGTTCACACCTGCCACAGCCTATTCTGAAACCCATAGCGGTGTACCTGAGGTGGAGCGCGGTATTTTCAGCAAATCGAAGAATGTAACGATGAATCTTTCGGGTAACCTGCGTATTACCTACAATCATGTATTTGGTGGAAAACACGATTTGACATTGGGTGCCAACACGGATTACTATCAAACTAAGATAGACAATGTGAACATTACCGGTTATGGAGTGGGTAATATCAATTCGGCCGGTGCTATCAATCAGTCCTTACAAGGAAACCGACAGCCAAAAGTCGGTTCGCTGAAAAGTAAAACTGCCCAGATTGGAGTGGGAGCAGTAGCTGGTTACACCTTCGACCGTACGTATGATTTGTATGCAACCTATAAAATGGATGCTTCGAGTGTACTGCCTGCCGACAAGCGATGGAATAAAGCTTGGGCAGTAGGCTTGGGATGGACTCCTACGGCGTATGAGTTTCTGGATGGAAATAAGGTGCTGACCGATTTGAAACTTAAGGCATCGTATGGTTTTACAGCCAATTTGAACGGAGTTTCGGCAGCAACAACCATTGCAACTTTTGCCTATTCTACCAACACTTACGAGGATCAGCGCTTGTTGGAGCTGATGACTCTCTACAACAAAGACCTGAAACCAGAACAGACAAAGTCTGTGGATGCCGGGTTGAGTCTCGAGTTGTGGAACCGACTTACAGTGGATGTCAGCTGGTATAACCGACGTACGGAGCAAGCTTTGCTGGATGTTCCGATTCCTACTTCTACGGGTTTTTCCAATCTGCAACGCAATATCGGTGTGCTTCAAAACAGAGGTGTGGAAGTTGGATTGAGTGCCCGCATCGTTGACACGCAAGACTGGATGTTCCGTTTGGGTGTGAATGTGGCATACAACAAAAATAAAGTATTGGACTTATATTATGCCGACATGATTTATTCATCAGATGAGGCTTTGGTGCCTGATTATGAAGTTGGCAAATCATACGATATGCTCTATGGACCGATTTCGTTAGGCATCAATCCGCTGACGGGATATCCTGTTTTCTGGAGTAAGGAAAAAGGAGAAATTCAAGGCACGGAAGAGTTGACAAAGGACGATATGGTGGCATTAGGTCATCTTACTCCTCCTTATTCAGGAACTGTAAACTTGAGTCTGTCTTACAAATCCTTTGATTTGGACATGGATTTCTACTACGTACACGGCGGTATCCAACCGTTTAAATATACCTATGTGCGCGACAAGGACAATTCCAACAAAAATGCAGTGGCCGGACAGACCAGCAACATGTGGTTCCAGCCGGGTGATGAAGACAAGATATATCCCACACCGTTCAACTCATCAAGCATAGCCGAAAACAATATGCTGCTGTCCAACTCACGTACAGTGGGCAAGAGCGACTTCTTCAGATTGTCCATGCTCTCGCTCCGTTATCGGGTTCCCGGACGCTTTCTGCGTAAAAACATTCCGTTTGTCAAATATGCCAGCTTGTCGTTGCAAGGGTCGAACTTGTTTACATGGACTTCTTATAACGAGTCTGATCCGGAGAGCGGTACTTTAGCCGGAACATTGCAGCCGGTATATTCCATTAATCTAAATCTTACATTCTGATAAAAAGAACAATGAGCATGAATAACTTTACATTGCGTAACAAAAGATTCTGCAATTATATAGGTGCGGGGGTATTGGCCGTAGTGCTGGGAGGATGCTCGCTGAACATACCCTTAGAGGATCAGTATTCCGACCCGGATGCAATTTCAGAAGTTTCTTCTGCACGTTCCTTGCTGGCATCTGCCTATGCCTTGTATCCCCACTACCAATATGAGTTCTCGGTGTTGGGGCCGGATTTCTGTCCCACATCATTGGTCAGCAAGGATATGGAACAGAAAAATCTCTACCTGTGGCAGGACAAAACCATATCGGATTTGGCAGAAACAGTATGGTTGGGTTATTACCGCGTTATTGCCGAATGTGATGTGCTGCTTGAACGCTTGCCCAACGTGGCTGCAAACAACCAAGAAGAGATTCAAAAGAAACAGCAGATAGAGGCAGAAGCCAAAACGCTCAAGTCGCTTTGCTATCTGAACTTGATGCGCATCTATGCTCCGGCATATCAGCAGAATCCTGATGCCGACGGAGTGGTGCTGAAGGAGGTTGTGGGATTAGAAGACAAAGGACGCTCATCGTTGGTCACTTGTGTCAATACTTTGCGTGCCTGGCTGACCCAAGCCGAGCGAATCGAAAACGAGAGTTCTGTGAACGGTTGGCTTACACAAGAAGCTGTGCGCTATCTTTTGGCAGACTTGGAACTTTATGCAGGTAATTATGCCGAAGCGGCACGCTGGGCACAAATGATACTGGACGCAGTGCCGCAGCGCGTTTATCCAAACGGAAACTATGAGAATATTTGGAAAGAAGCTTCGTGCGAAGAGCGAATCTTTGCCTTTAACACACGTACGGCATTCTATGCTTCTATCCAGTACGACAAGAAAGAGGGCGATTATTTTATGCTGAACCCTATTGTTGCGTTTGACGAAGCAGACAAGCGAGGCAGCCTCTCTGTATATCCGCTGGTCATGTCGGGCAAAGAACGTCTTCTGTTTGGCAAATATAACCGGATGAACAAAGAAGAAAAAAACACGCGTTACGTCAATACCATGCGCTATGCCGGAGCTTGCTTCATTGCTGCCGAGGCTTATGCCCGGCTTGAAGGACAAGAATCTCAGGCACGCTTGCTGATGAATCAGTATATGAAACAATGTGGTCTGCAACCTTTGCCCGAAACTCTGAGCGGCGACGCATTGCTTGATGTGATCCTCCATGAAAAAATGAAGGAATTTGTAGGCGAAGGCGTGGCCTATTTCGATTGCAAGCGTGTGCAGAAAACAAGTATGAAGCGATATAATACGTGGGGCGATTCCGAGGCTGCTGAGATAAAGGTAAGTGACTACCGCTGGACTTTCCCGATTCCGCGTTCGGAATATCGTTATAACGAAGCGGTCACGCAGAACGAAGGATGGCCGCGGATGAAATAGCCAATAACGAAAAGATATATTTCTAACAAACTAAATTTTAAAAAACAAATGAAAGCTAAGTATGTATGGGGCATGTCAGCCATGATGTTGCTGTCTGCCGGTTTTGTTTCCTGTTCGGAAGAAACAGAGGATGGAGGAAAAAAACAAACTAATTATGTGAGCCTGACTGGTAATGGATCTTTGACTATTACTGAAGACCAGCAGGATACCATCAAGGTGAACATGCTGTTGGCACAAACAGTGAAGGCAAACACAACTCTGGAATTTGTGTTGCAGAATAATGATGATGCTGTCGTGAAGTTTGTAAATCCAACCATTACGTTGAATCCGGGCGAAAAAACGGCTGTGTTGAAATTCGTTTCTAACAACAAGAGCCTGCTCGAGGAGGTGCGCCCGATGACTTTAGTGCTGCAATCTTCGACCGACGAAAACATTAAACTCCTGAACACTTCCAGCCCGATTGTCCTCACCATCAATCCCGATGCAGAACTGCAGGTACTCACCGAGGAGCAGAAACAGCTGCTGGCATCCTATAAGGAAAATATGGGCATCGACGTAGCTCGCTTCCTGGGACGTCTGGAATGCAAGGTGAAGGTAACCTTCCCAAGCGACGAAATCGGCACATTCTTCGATGACAATGAGGTACGCGAATTTCAAGGTAAGTCTGTCCTGGCACTGAGCGAGGCGTCTACTGCAGAGAAACCGGTGCTGAAAATGACTTCAAACCCATTGGGTCTGACTGATTTCCTGTATGAAATCATGCGCAAGGAAACTGTAGAAAGCGAATATTGGATGGCTTCGCCTTACGCACAACCCATCTTGGATAAAGTCCAGTATGAGGCATCCAAGGAAACTTTCGATGTGACATTGGACAACTTGGTGTTGAACGCCGACAAGACTGTAAACTTCTTGGGTGAGGCTTTGGACAGCTATGGAGACCCGGTTACCGTTGTTCCTTTTGCTTATAACTATTCAGCATGGAACCGGATGAAACAACAGGCAGAGGCTGGCGATAAAATCCAAGTAGAGGAAGGCGGAACCACGGTGGAATATACTTTGGCAGAGGCTATCGAGATGGGTTCTTCATTGAATCCGGAATCCTTCCTTGTTTATTCATCTCTGCATGAAGACAAATGGGAAAACGAACCTTCTGACTGGGTAAATCCGCAAGCTCAGTTTGACGAAGCAGCCGGAACGCTGACCTTCACTTTCCCTTGGGATCATGCAAACTCGGCAGGTTATACAAAAATAGAGGTTGTTTACACGCTTAAAAACAATAAATAAAGAATGAATTTAAAAAGCATATTATTCTTGACCGGTATGATGGCGGGCAGTTTCTTGAGAGCTGCCCCCACACCGGTTGATTTTGTTAAGGGAACAGTAGAGGGAGTTTTGCCTAACGGACTGCATTATGTGGTGCTTCCCAATACTACTCCGGTACATAATGTAGAGCTGAGATTGGTGATGCGCCTGGGATCCGTTCAGGAAACCGACGATCAGAAAGGTGCCGCTCATTTTTTGGAACACATGGCATTTGGAGGTACACGTCACTTTCCGAAGCGCACCATGGTGGAATATCTCGAATCTTTGGGTATGAAATACGGAAGGGATATCAATGCTGTTACGGGTTATGACCGGACGATATTTATGCTCTCCGTTCCCATGAAGAAGGAAAATACACAGGTGCTCGACAGTGCCTTGCTCGTATTGCGCGACTGGCTCGATGGCATATCTTTTGAAGAAGAACGCACACGGCAAGAACGTGGCGTAATCTTGGAAGAGTTGCGCGGTTATGATCTAGGAGATAATTTCTATTCGCTCAAGATAGGCAACAGCCGCTTTACCCAGAGAATGCCGCTGGGAACGGCAGACGATATACGTTCCATCGACCGTAAAAAACTGGTGCAGTTCTATAAAAAATGGTATTCGCCACAATTGGCGTCGGTGATTGTGGTGGGCGATGTGGATACCACTCAGGCTGTGCGTCTGATACAAGAACGCTTTGCAGATGTAAGAAAAAAGAAAGTAAGGGGAATAACCAATTATCCGCTTACTTACGACCGCGGCATACAGATAAAAGAATATGCCGACACGTTGACAGGCAAGTCTGAGATTGAGTTTATCATTCCTCATGCAGCGATAGTGACCCGTACGATGGATGCAATGATTCGCAAGGAACAAGGCGGACTGCTCGTCAATCTTCTGTCGCGCCGTTTGGACGACCGAGGCTTGAACTGTCAGATTTCAGATGCCTGGTATTTGTCAAACCGGAATCATTTTGTGGTGTCGGTTCGCGGAGAAGACCGCAGTGAATTGCGCCGTCAGTTGCTTTCTGCCTTGGCCGAACTGGATTATGTGGTGCGCGAGGGATTCGCAACCGAAGAATTGCAGCATGCTTGTGCTGACTATATGCAACGCATTACTTTGCCGGATGCGGAGCGGCGCTCTTCGGAATGGTGCGATGACTTTACTGACTATGCCTTGTCAGGCGACCGCTATGTTCATACTTCAAAAGACCTGGACCGATTAAAAGAAGGATTACAGCATACCACGAGCAGAGATTTGCAGGATATCTTGTCCGGATGGCTTTCCGCCAAGGATACTACGCTGTTGGTGGCTTGTAAAAATCACCAGGAAAATATGCCGCAATTGACTGCTGCATGGGTAAGGCAAGTGTTGCAGGACAAAGATACAGTATCTGTTGCGCCCTATCATTTTGAAGCAAGGAAGGAAACGCAACAGTATGTGCAAACACCTGCTTGTCTGGCACAGACTTTCCGCTTTAATCCGGCAGAGATTAAGAGTGAAAAACAATATCCGGGGATGCGAACTACGGAAATTGTGCTGAAAAACGGATTAACCCTCATTCTGCGTCCCACTCCGGATTACAGCGGCCGTGTATTGGTGAATTTATTTGGCCGTGGTGGTGTGGGGGATCTGCCGAAAGACAGCTATCATCGCTACGAGGGTACTGCCGGATTTATGGAAATTGGCGGAATTGCGAAAGTACCTTCAGACACTCTGGCCGAATATATGCTGTTAAAAAACCTGTCGATGAATGTGTCGGTAAGTAACAGTTGGCACGACATCCTGGCGTCTGCTCCCAATACAGACATTCAGGCGCTCCTAAATCTTATGTTTGAAAAAATGTACGACCCCGAACTCTGTTATCAGGATTTTGAGGAAATCAAACAAGAGGAACTGGATAACTGGAACAAGGAAAGTACGCTGGAGAAGATGATGAAGGTGGCTTCCGACCGTCGACTCACAAACAGAATGAACGTGCTTGTGGGCAGTGTGCCGCCGGCTGCGCAGACAGAACGGACAAAGCGTGATGTCGAAACGTCTAATCTCGACTCCATTGCGGCATACTATAAGATGCTCTTTACAAATCCCGAAGGCATGACCATGGTCATAACCGGAGATTATGAAGTAGAGGACATGAAGAAAAAGGTTGTCCCTGTTTTTGCCCGGATGAAACAAGATGTCAATACGGCCGTTCCAAACTCCATGCGTCGTCCTAAACTTGTGCAGAAACATCAAGAGGGCTTCCCGAATGACAATGAGTCGCAGACGGTTCTGGAGTATGTGTTTCCAGGTCATTACAAGCCATCTTTGCGCAACAGCCTGGTGCTGAAACTGGTCCGCGACGTGTTGCAAAACAGAGTTCTGGAAATCCTTCGCGAGCAGGAGCACATCGTATATTCACCTTACGTGTCGCTCTTCTACAACGGAAATCCGGAACAATCGTATTATCTGAACGTATCTCTCTCGGTGGATTACGAGAATACCAACCGTACGGACTCGATTGTGCGCAGCATCATCCGCGATTTGCAGCAAAAACCGATTTCGGAAGCCGAACTTAGAAAACTGAAACGTTCATTCCAAATCAACAAGATGCAGGTGCTCACACCCAATGCGTCAACAGAATGGCGCAATACGCTGGTAAACCTGGTGAAAAACGGTGAGGCTCTGGCTGATTTTGATGCGTACGACAATACGTTAGACCAGATAACGGTAGGCGATGTACAAAAGGCTTTTTGTGATTACATGGACGCAGATGAGCATATATTGCTGTATATCGGACGTCATCAGACTCCGGAAACAGACGTCTGTTCTCATGCCAAGCAATAAGCTTGCACCACACATGATTTATGTTTAAATGAATAAATAGAATGAAGAAAAATAGCCAATACATAAAATTGATACACAGCACACGCAGTAGGTTGGGAGCCTTCCTGTTGACTTGTCTTGCGGCAGGTACCGCAACGGCCAATACCTCTGTCCTGTGCCAAGATGATATGCCCATGCGTGTAGCCGACGATAAACCGTCAGCTCCGGCTGCCTATGCTCTTTTCGATGCAAAAGGAAAGAAAATCGGTTTTAAGGAAATGGTCGCACAACTGGCAGAGGCAGATGTGGTGTTTGTGGGAGAAGTGCACAACTGTTGCATTACTCACTGGATGGAAATGCAGATTACGCAAGCATTGCACCAGATTCACGGCAACCGTTTGATGATGGGTGCCGAGATGTTTGAAGCCGACAATCAGTTGCTGATGGACGAATACATGAAGCGGGTCATCTCTTACGACAGTTTTGAGGATGAGGCCCGGTTGTGGCCTAACTACCAGACGGATTATTCTGCCCTGGTATATTATGCCAAAGAGCATGCTATTCCGTTTGTGGCAACGAATGTGCCGCGCAGATATGCCAGTGTCGTGAAGAACAAGGGACTGGAATATCTGGATTCGTTGTCGGATGAGGCCAAGCGGTATTTACCGCCTTTGCCTATCAAGTTCAGCAAGGACGAGGAGCAAGAGGAGATGTTCTCTATGATGCGTATGATGGGCAAGGGACATGGCGAAAAGTCCTTCCTGTCAGAAGCTCAGGCTATCAAGGATGCCACTATGGGCTGGTTTATTGCCCAACGGATGAAAGATAAGTTTTTACACTTTAACGGCAACTATCATTCGGACTTTAAGAAAGGGATTGTTCCTTACTTGCTGGAGTACCGTCCGGGCACAAAGGTAAAGACTGTGTGTAGCGTTCGCCAGGAAACAGTGGATGCTTTGGACGAAGTAAACCAGGGACGTGCAGATTTCTATATCTGTGTTCCCGAGGATATGACCACTTCTTATTGATATACTACAAGCAGCTGCAAGGCACCGCAACGGAATGATTTTCCGGTAGCATAGGCTTTGCGGCTGCTTTTTTTTTCGTTTTCCCCTTCGCACAAGTATGTGTCATTTTGACATTTTGTTTTTTCTCCGTGCCGAGAATCGCGTATTTGCAGGAAATAGGATTGGCGGTTTTCGGATTTTCAATTTTCAGAAGCTTATTTTGGGTGTAACTTATTGTGACAAATGGTTTTATGGTGGTTTTACTGTGTCCTTAAAAACGTTGAAATAGCCGTGCAAGTGTGTGTTTTTAGAATGATTTAGTCTTATTTTTCGTTTGTCTTTGCTCGTTTCGAAAAATATCATGCTCAGTTTTTGCAGTTCTCTTGTTATGTTTTTCTTTCTTTCAAGAGAACTTTTGGATTATCTCAAGACATTTTTTGCATAAACTTTCATGATAATGCGGAGTTTATAGTCACATTTCTGTATAAATATTCATGCACTACTTCCAGAATGTGTTTTTGTGGAATAGGACAGGCAAGCAAAACTGTAGAAATAGTAGGAATATGTCAGTAAATCATGTCGTTCTTGTGGCAAAAGGATAGAGGACGTGGTTTTGTGGGGAGTATGGAGTGGTGGGTGGATAACCAACGGCTATGAAGCCTTTGTTGAATAGTTCGGCATTTTTAGCTATGAATGCTGTCTGGATAATATTGACGAAGTTGCTAAAAGCAAACTTGGGTAAATCGACTTTCATGAAGTTAGAGTCACTAAACAAGACAACTTCAGTATTGTTGATGTTTTCGTTATTCATTGTGTGTATTCAGTAAGCAATAACAAAAAACTTCCCCACAACGCTCTAGATACTAGATACAAGATGTGCTTTCGTGTGTTACCGAATGATATTAGAAAACCATTGTCCTGGCAATGCACAACAACGGGTTCAAGTTCAGACGCTGTGAAGATGGTTTCCCGGTTTGGATGAAACTTCAAGCCTTTAATCTGTGGGCTAATTTGTTTACTTACCTGATGAGGTGAGTCTCCCTAGTAGTTGCACACCTCTTTTGTTAGAAATAAATATATTTAATTTAATACGAAATAATGTACTGTATATTTATATAGTACGAATTGTTGTTATATCTTTGCCGTATTCAATTGAAAGCAATGAATTATAAAAGTAAATTAAGCTGAAGAAGAATTCTTCTTGATTCAGTCATTCAAAAATTACAGAAAGTATTATCCATCATCGTTGAAATTTTAGTACTACATCGAGAAACTTTTGATTGAGTTGATAGATAAAGATTCTTAAACCAATCCCTTTTGGGAAATACTCAGAACTTATTGATTATGGAAGAAATTTTAAATACAAATAAAGAAACAGTGAGCATGAAAGCGAAAATGAACGATATCTTAGTTTCTATCTCATGGGCTGATTTGTCCCGCCGTTATTTCTCTAAATCGAACTCTTGGCTTTATCATAAGATGGATGGTCGTGATGGTAACGGCAAGCCAACGGCTTTTTCTCCGGCTGAAGCAGAAATGCTGAAGGGGGCGTTATGTGACCTCGCAGACCGTATCCGCAAAGCCGCTGATTCTATATAAATTCCAATTTATGCGATAGTTGAACAAATATTTTTATGGTTATTTCGGAAGTGTAGTCTTTCGGGGCTACACTCCCTATTTTTTGTATTAAAAAGAACCGCCTTCTGTCTTTTTCGTTTGGAGGTAATGTTTCCGCACGCTCCATAAAAAGGACAGGAAACTTTAGTTATAATTATGCTTAACTCTATTTTACGGTATGAATCCAATTAACCATATCATTAAGAACTTCTTCGGAGAAAGTTTCTTCTATAGAGCCATAGTTAAGAGCAGTAGCAGCGTTACAGTGCTGAAAGAGATGATTCAAGGAATCGTATTTCTTTATTAAATTATTTTTGTTTGGTGGCAAATTATTCTTTATAACAGGTAAGTTGTCTCCACTCAGCACTTGTAAATCCAAATCTCCATTCAACGCCATTACAGGACATTTTATCTTACGAATAGCATGCTCGGGGTTGTAGGCCAAAAACCAAGTAAGCCATTCTCCCGCAAAAGTAATGCACTTAATCAGGTTGGATTTAAAGATCTCTGGCAAGATAAAGCCATTTGCCTGGCATAAATCTTCTATGTACTTTGATTCATTTTCTATTTTCTTTCTACTAATTCTATCCTTATAAATAATTCTTAAAGCGGCAGTGTAGTCATTTATCTGCTTTTGTGGTACACCTTGCTGTTTCATTGCCGCTTCATTCTGACCAACAATAATATCTATGCCATTGGCTGCACCACCAGCACAAGAAATCAGAAAATCAATACTCTTGTTGGCTCCCATCATAAAAGCAATAGTACCTCCTTCGCTATGCCCCAACACACCTATCTTGCCAAATTGTTTAAGGCTGCGAAGATATGCGACTCCTGCTTCTGCGTCAGCATATATATATTCAGTGGTCATTCCCTTTGTAGTTCCGATAGATTTTCCTACGCCTCTATCATCATATCTTAAGGTTGCAATCCCATTCTTGGCAAAGAAATCTGCTATAACAAGAAAAGGCTTGTGGTCAAAGATTTCTTCATCACGATTCTGATTGCCACTACCTGTAACCATCAAGACAACAGGAACAGTTCCATTCTTATAAGCCTCAAAATTATTCGGATAGGTTAAAGTTCCAGACAACTCGGCACTTTCGGCATTATTTTTAAACACAACCTCTTTTGTTCTATACGCAAAAGGGCCTATTGGCGTTTGCGGACGTCTTAATTCAATTTTTTTAGGTTTGAGTGTTAAGGGAAGAGTGATGCCGTTTTGATTGAATTCACCTTCAATGCAGTGAGATGAGGTTTTATGCCCTTTGTATGTTGCTTTCAAGATAGGAATTATCAAACTTAAACTGTCAGAATTATTCTTTTTCAGTTCAACAGGAATCTCCTTGACCCCTTGGTCTGGAATTTCCATTGTACAAATTTGTTTTCCGTCAGGCTGAGTTTTAAATTCAAAGCCAAGATAGAGTGTTTTCTGACCTATTGTTAGTTTTCCGGACCAATTATTTGATGTTGCAACCTCCTGCGCATTGGATGCAACAGAGAACATCCATGCAGTAGTCAATAATAGAATTGCTTGTTTCATAACCATTCCTTTTTTTACCTTGATAAAGATACGTAAAAAAGCTGATAGTAAAAATTAGGATAATAAAAAAGGAGAGTAGGGGAAATAAAAAGAAAACTTATGCAGCGTTAGACGAATTGGCAAAATCAAAAATCATGAATGTACAATCTTAAATAAAACAAAAGTACCCAATTTTACATTTTTGATTGTAAAATTGGGTACTTTTGTAAGTGGCTAAATTTTAGCACTTTATGGCGGAGAGAGAGGGACTCGAACTTATACTTTCACAGAATATCATAAAACTGCAAACGACTGATAATCAAGT
>Strait_p2__coassemble_298_pt1 | contig 58838 bp, 64 predicted proteins | sample Strait_p2__metabat2_low_PE_035 | metagenome-assembled genome bin Strait_p2 | reverse complement strand
ACCCCGAGATTACAAATCACGTGCTCTGGCCAACTGAGCTAAAGAGGCGGGTGGGAAAGCAATCTGCATCGCGCCGCTACAACCAACTACCCTTGCTGCGACCAAGCCCTGGGGGATTCGAAGGGAGCTGGCCGTACAGGACTTTCCCGTTTGCGATTGCAAAGGTAGGTATTTTTATTGAACTACCAAAACTTTCGCCTCTTTTTTTTATGCAAAAACAAACTTTTTTTGCACGTATCCAAGTAACATATCTAATTATCAAGTGCTTATGTTTTTCAAAAAAAAGCAGGTAAATAATGCCTTTCTGTATTTTTTTACTACCTTTGCGCTCGGTTTACAAAAGAAATAAAATAGAATGGAGAATACATTTGATTTTCAAGCAGCTCGAGCCTATGCATATAAATATGGAGCAATAGTGGGTCTTTGCTGGATTATTAGCTTCCTGTCTTTCGTTAATGGTCTATCCACTCCTTTCTTGGCAGACATTAGCTTGGTATTGGGCATCGCTTCGGTTTTTGTGGCAGGAAACATCATCCGCTTCTATCACAATGCACGCCAGGAACTCACTTTCAGACGAGCTTGGCAAATGGCGCTAACACTCTTTTTGTGTGCAGCCGTATTGACAGCAGCGGCACAATATGTATATTTCCAATACATGGACCACGGCACTATAGCTCAGGCATACGAGCAGATTCTCACTGCTCCCGAATATCAGGCACAAGTGCAGCAAATCCTGCCACAGCAAGGAAGCAAGGATATGATTCAAGAAATGATTGACTTGTTATATACCATTACGCCTATACAAATGACCATTCAGTTGTTTATCTACAACTTGTTCTTGGGACTGCTGCTGTCTTTGCCTACAGCGTTATTGGGAAAACGAAAAAAAATCATCAGAAAAGAATAACGAAACTACATTATTATATATATGGATATATCTGTCATTGTTCCTCTGTTCAATGAGGAAGAATCCCTGCCCGAATTGTATGCATGGATCAAGAGAGTAATGGAAGAGCACAAATTTTCATACGAAGTAATTTTTGTAAACGACGGCAGTACGGACGGTTCTTGGAATGTAATAGAAAAGTTGCAACGCGAATCAGAAGGCCGCGTCAAGGGAATCAAGTTCCGCAGAAATTATGGAAAAAGTCCGGCTTTGTTCTGTGGCTTTAAAAAAGCCGAAGGCAATGTGGTGATTACCATGGATGCCGACTTGCAGGATTCACCCGACGAAATACCGGAGTTGTATCGCATGATTACCGAAGACGGCTACGACCTTGTCTCAGGATATAAACAAAAGCGTTACGACCCTCTGTCCAAAACCATACCTACCAAACTGTTTAATGCCACTGCACGCAAAGTAAGCGGCATTCACAACTTACACGATTTTAACTGCGGCCTCAAGGCTTACCGCAAAGAGGTTGTAAAAAACATCGAAGTGTATGGCGAAATGCACCGTTACATTCCCTATCTGGCTAAAAATGCGGGCTTCAGCAAAATCGGAGAAAAAGTGGTACACCATCAGGCACGCAAGTTTGGAAGCACCAAGTTCGGAGGCTGGAATCGTTTCTTCAATGGCTATCTCGACTTGATTTCTCTTTGGTTCTTGAGCAGATTTGGACTGAAACCGATGCATGTTTTCGGATTGCTGGGCTCAATTATGTTTTTCTTGGGCTTTATAGCCGTAGTCATTGTGGGCGGAGGAAAGCTTTATGCTCTTTACAGCGGACAGCCTTACCGTCTGGTCACCGACTCCCCTTATTTTTATCTTGCGCTGACCATGATGATTATCGGCACTCAATTATTCTTGGCTGGTTTTATAGGAGAACTGGTAACGCGCAATGCACCAGAAAGAAACAACTACCAGATTGAAAAAGAAATTTAATGATGAACTATAAATCGTTTCTGTCGATATGGAGCGCAGCCATCCTGTGCTCCACTTTCATTTCGTGCAACGAGACAGCTTGCCCGCTCAACAATACGGTTGCAGCCCAATTCAATTTCTACCAGAAAGGCAAAACAGACTACGAAGCTGCCCGCCTGGCAGACACGCTTACCGTAACAGCTTGCGGAACTGATTCTGTCTTGATTAACCAAGAAGTGGGTGCCCAATATATCAAAATACCGCTAAGCTATTCTAAAGCAGCCGACACGCTGTCATTGCGGTTTGCTCATAGTAGTGGACGCACCATTCTCGATACAATCATAGTCAACAAGGAGAGTTACCGCCACTACGAGTCACCCGAATGCCCTACGGTTACGTTCCATCAAATAAAGGGCATCCGTTCTACGCACCGTTACATTGATTCCGTGCAAATCATTAAACCGAACATTGACTACAATGCTACAGAAAATCTTAAGATCTTGCTTTATACTTTTGAGTAGTGTTTGCCTGACCACCGCCCAGGCAAACGAAAATAGGGATGCATCCTTTACTCCAAAGAAGAAAGAAATAAAAATGCCGGTCCAGAAAGAAAAGGTTCCGGTGTTCTGCGGTCTGTCTGTTTCTGCCGACCTGGCCGGTGCTGCAATGAAAGCCTTTGGCAGCAACTTTGCCCAAGTGGAAGCAGCCTTGCGCGTCAACCTAAAAGAAAAGTTCTTCCCAACCGTAGAACTAGGTTATGGCTTCTCTGACTACACTTCAGGAGAAACAGACAAAAGTTCACGCACCAATGCGCCCTATATGCGTATCGGCATGGATTATAACTTTACAAAAAAGCGCAACGGCAACCGGCTTTACGTTGGCATCCGCTACGGATTTACCAGTTTTAAATATGATTTAACGGACAATTCCTACCGCGACCCGGTGTGGAACGAGCCTCTGCCCTTTCACTTGAACAACGAACCGGGTAAGGCTCATTGGGGCGAAGTGGTGGCCGGCGTTGAAACAGAAATATGGAAATTCATACAAATGGGCTGGAACATCCGATACAAGCTACGGTTTAATGAGGACGTCAACAAACAGGGCAGCCCCTGGTATTTACCTGGTTTTGGCAAAAACGGCAACACCTGCTTTGGCGGAACCTTTAATATCATTTTTGAAATCTAACAGCAACAAGCCACATGATGACGCTATTGGAAGTTTTTGTTTTGGCAGTTGCCTTGGCTATGGACTGCTTCACCGTAAGCCTTGCCTGCGGACTGTCGCAAAGAAAAGTGGTGCGTTCTCCCATGCTGATGCAAATCATACTGTTCGGAGTTTTTCAGGGTGGTATGACTTTTGCCGGCTGGTATGGCGGGTCGCTCTTTAGCTCTATTGTAAAACCCATAGACCACTGGATTGCTTTTGCCCTCTTATCTTATCTTGGCGGCAAGATGATTTACGAGAACTTATTCTCCAAAGAAAGCAGTTCGGAACATGTCGACAGCAAGAGAACGTTAAGGCTGCGCCACATCGCCACGATGGCTATAGCAACCAGCATAGATGCATTGGCCGTAGGCGTATCATTCGCTTTTCTTTCCATTCCTGTCTTCCAGATTCTTTCTTCTTCGCTCATCATAGCCCTCACATCATCTATTTTTACCCTGGCAGGCCTAGGAATTGGAATCAAAGTGGGCGAAAAGGTAAAGTTCCCGGTAGAGGTTGTCGGTGGCATTATGCTTATAGGCATTGGCTTCAAAATTCTCATCGAACATTTAAGCGAAACATAAAATATGAACTCACTTATCAAACGCAGTTGGCAAATTCCTTTTTTGCTTTTTCTTATTGTCGGTACTTATTATACGCTGAGCCAGCAAAACAAACTGCCAAACAGCAAATCTACAGCCGACACCGTAAGACGAGTCATTGATACCGACACCCTTACAACGCAATCCGACACGACCATCAAACAGACAGAGTGGTCCGATTCTTGTAATTAAAGTCAAACAAATGGCCATAAACACCAGAAAACACTTGTCGCCCACCAAGTCTTTCAAAAATAGTTAAAGTAAACTTTAAAAGAAATATTATACTTAAAGTATCTGTTTTTCTTTTGTATCTTTGTACATATCATAGATATTAGGAAATAATTGTCGTGTACTTGTCATGAAAAATACTGTTTTTGAGACATTGCTAGAACTACCCTTCTTTCAGGGTATGGGCCGAAGCGACATGATACAAATCATGAACAGTGTTCCGCTCAAAGCCAAAACTATAGCTTCGGGAAAAAGCATTGTATCGCAAGATGAATGCTGTCTGGATCTTTTTTTTGTACTTAAAGGAACCGTACGCATCATCACGCAGGCGGAACACCGCCTTTTTGCCATGAGCGAACGTGTCCAAGGGCCAACTGTGCTTCAACCCGAATCGCTTTTTGGCATTTACCCTCATTACCGAAGCAGCTACCAAGCCCAAACAGAATGCCTGTTAATCAGTATTCCCAAACAAGAAGCCTTGAAAATCATGGCTTCGTATGACATATTCCGACTTAACTTCTTTAATTATCTGTCTACACTCATTTTCAAAAAAGAAAGGCATTGTTGGAACATCCTGCCCACAGCATCCTTAGAGCAGCGCATCGTACACTTTATCTTGCAGCATATTCAATATCCTGCCGGCGAAAAGACTTTGAGCATTCGCATGATTGATTTGGCAAACATCCTAAACGACACACGCATCAATGTTTCAAGAAGCCTCAACAAAATGCAACAAGATGAGCAGCTGATTCTGAAACGTAAAGAAATCATCATTCCAAATATCGAAAAACTTTCTGAATATAACGACTTGAAATAACGGATATGACAAACGAAACAAAACAGACACGCAACGAGAATCCATTCTTCAACCAGCCTTATGGAACTCCGCACAATACAGCTCCGTTCAACGAAATACACTTGGAGCATTATGAACCGGCCATCATAGAAGGCATGAAACGCGAAAATGAAACCATAGACAAAATCGTTCATAACCCGGAAGCTCCTACCTTCGACAACACGATTGCCTATCATACTCCTGACAATATGCTGTCGCGCGTCACTGAGGTATTCTTTAATCTGCTCAGTGCCGAAACAAACGATGACATGGACGAACTGGCACAAAAGATGTCGCCTGTCTTGACTGAACATGCAAATAATATCATGCTCAACGAAGACTTGTTCCGACGCGTAAAGGATGTGTACGAAAACCACGGCCCTCTCAATGCAGAAGAACAAATGCTACTCGACAAAATGTATGATGGTTTCATTCGGAGCGGCGTGAACCTATGCGCTAAAGACAAAGAGAAATTTCGCGAAATCAGCAAGGAACTGAGCCAGCTGACCCTGCAGTTCTCACAAAACCAGCTGAAAGAAACCAACGGTTTTCAATTACACCTTACCAACAAAGAGGACTTGAAAGGCCTGCCCGAAAGCGCTGTAGAGGCTGCAAGCCTGACTGCAAAAGAAAAGAATCTCGAAGGTTGGGTATTCACTTTGCACGCACCAAGCTATTCTCCTTTCATGACGTATGCAGACAAACGCGAACTTAGGGAAAAAATGTATCGCGCAGCCAATACTATCTGTACCAAGGATAATGAATACAACAACTTGGACATCGTAAAGCGCATTGTCAACCTGCGTCGTGAGAAAGCACAGCTTTTGGGATACCGCACTTTTGCTGACTTTGTTCTGAAACAGCGCATGGCAGAAACCAGCGAACAGGTTTATAAGCTACTTAACGACTTGCTCGAAGCGTATTTGCCTGCTGCAAAAGAAGAAGTTGCCGAAATTGTTGCACTGGCTCATAAACTCGAAGGATCTGATTTTGATTTCCGTCCATGGGACTTCTCTTATTATGCACACAAGTTGCGCATGGAGAAATATAATATCGATGCCGAGATGTTGCGCCCTTATCTGGAACTGAGCCAAGTTAAAAAAGGTGTATTCGGGTTGGCTACACGTCTCTACGGAATCACATTCCGCGAGAATAAGGAGATTCCGGTATATCATCCGGATGTAACGGCCTACGAAGTGTTCGACGAGGATGGCAGCTTCCTGGCAGTCTTGTATACAGATTTCCATCCGCGTGCGGGTAAACAAAGCGGTGCCTGGATGACATCCTACAAAGACCAATGGATTAGCAAGGAAGATGGCAACAGCCGCCCGCATGTTTCGCTTACAATGAATTTTACAAAGCCAACGGAAGATAAACCGGCCCTGCTTACTTTGGGTGAAGTGGAAACTTTCTTGCATGAATTTGGCCATGCCTTACACGGCATATTTGCCAATACGCGCTTTGAGAGTCTAAGCGGCACCAATGTATATTGGGACTTTGTAGAACTGCCTTCGCAAATCATGGAGAACTTTGCCATCGAAAAGGATTTTATCAATACATTTGCCCGTCATTACCAAACAGGTGAGCCCATGCCCGAAGAATTGATAGACCGCGTTGTGCGCAGTCGCAATTTCAATGTAGCCTATGCCTGCATCCGTCAGGTAAGCTTCGGTCTGCTCGACATGGCATATTATACGATGGAACAGCCATTCGAAGGCGACGTAAAGGCATTCGAACGCGAAGCCTGGAAACGTACGACACTTTTGCCTCAAGAGCCCGACGCTTGCATGTCCGTTCAATTCGGCCACATCATGTCGGGAGGCTATGCTGCCGGTTATTATAGTTATAAATGGGCCGAAGTTCTGGATGCAGATGCTTTCTCACTGTTCAAGCAGAACGGCATCTTCAGCCGTGAAATCGCCAATCGTTTCCGCAAAGAGATTCTTTCCAAGGGAGGAACAGAACATCCAATGACGCTGTATCGCCGGTTCCGAGGCCAGGAACCGACAATTGACGCTCTGTTGGAGAGAAACGGTATCAAGAGAAACCAATAACGAAATTTATTTTTTCTATGAATCAGGAAGAGAAACAAACAGAACTGGACTTGCGCTATCTGCGCATGGCTCGTATCTGGTCGGAAAACAGTTATTGCAAACGTCGCCAAGTGGGCGCTTTGATTGTCAAAAACAAAATGATCATCTCGGATGGGTATAACGGAACACCCTCGGGGTTTGAAAATATATGCGAGGATGAAAACAACATCACGCTGCCCTATGTGTTGCATGCCGAGGCCAATGCCATTACCAAAATCGCCCGCTCAGGCAATAACAGCGAAAACGCCACGCTTTATGTGACTGATGCGCCTTGTATCGAATGTTCCAAACTGATAATTCAGGCAGGCATCAAGCGGGTTATTTATTCGCGCAGTTACCGTTTGGAAGATGGTATCAACTTACTCCGAAAAGCCGGAGTGGAAGTTTGCTGCCTGGAACTGCCTGCTGATTCTAACCTGAATGATTCATCTCTAACAAAAGAATAAAATGAGTAGAAACAGAAGCCCACGTCTAATGCCACTCTTTTTGGCCATCAGCATGGTGGTCGGAATCTTGATTGGCACCTTCTATACCAATCACTTTGCCGGAAACAGACTGAGCATCATCAACACCGGCAGCAACAAGTTGAATGACTTGCTGCGCATTATTGACGAACAGTATGTAGACACTGTTCATGTAAAAGACCTGGTGGAATCTGCCATGCCGAAGATATTGTCGGAACTGGATCCGCATTCCGCTTATATCGGTGCGCAAAACGCTGAAGAATCCATGGAGGACCTGAAAGGCAGTTTTTCAGGTATCGGTGTGATGTTCATGATTCGCGAAGACACCATCCATATCATGAACATCGTAAAAGGCGGTCCGTCTGAGAAAGTCGGTCTGATGGCTGGCGACCGCATCATCAGCGTAGACGGAAAACCGTTTGTAGGAAAAGAGGTGACAGACGTCAATGCCAAGAAAAAGCTGAAAGGCCCCAAAGGCTCAAAAGTTAGATTGGGAGTGAAACGTAACCACGAAAACAAGCCACTCTACTTTGACATCGTGCGAGGAGACATTCCGCAACATAGCATCGATGCGGCTTATATGGTCAACCCCGAAACGGGATATATCAAAGTGCGCTCTTTCTCGGAAACAACTTATCCGGAAATGTTGGTTGCTTTAGCTCAACTCAATAAAAAAGGTTTCAAAAATCTGATTGTCGACCTGCGAGGCAACCAAGGTGGTTATATGCACACAGCCATTCAAATGGCAAACGTATTCTTGCCGAAGAACCAGCTGATTGTCTACACTGAAGGACGCAAGTCGCCACGTGAGAACTATTTCAGTGATGGTCAAGGCAATTTCCGCGATTTGCCTATCGTGGTACTTGTCGATGAGGGATCGGCTTCTGCCAGCGAAATCTTTGCCGGTGCCATCCAAGACAATGACCGTGGCTTGGTCATCGGGCGCCGTTCTTTTGGAAAGGGACTGGTTCAATTACCTATTGAATTCAAGGACGGCAGCATCATTCGCCTCACCACCGCTCGCTATTATACTCCTTCGGGACGCTGCATCCAGAAGCCTTACGAAAAGGGACACGGACAAGAATACGAGAATGATTTGCTGATGCGCTACGAACGGGGCGAATTTTTCTCACAAGACAGCATCAAGCAGAAAGGTGAACAATATCACACCCGTTTGGGACGTACCGTATATGGTGGCGGAGGCATCATGCCGGATATCTTTGTGCCTGAAGATACCACTGGTATTACCTTATATTATAAGGAGGCGATAATGTCCGGATTGCTTCGTCAGTTCTGTTTCAACTATGCCGACCAGCATCGTGAAGAGATGAAGGATTTGCAAAACAACGGTGAGATTGTGAAATTCCTGAAAAAGAAGAACGTGATTGACCAGTTTGCTTCCTATGCATCCCAAAAGGGATTGCGCCGCAGAAACATCATGATTCGTCAGTCATACAAACTTTTCGAACAGATGATCTACGGAACCATTATCTATAACGTACGCGACATGGCATCATATATTGAATATCTCAATGAAAATGATCCTACTATTGCCAAGTCTTTGGATGTTTTCGAGAAAGGGGAGGCTATGCCAAAAGCTCCTGAAACAAAGCAGGGACAGAAAAGTACGGAGAAAAGCAAATAATAAACCAATGGAAAAATAAAGCAGGGTGTGTTGTTTCTCATGAATACAACACACCTTGCTTGTAATAAGATGGAATTCGTATCGCAACAATGCTTTTAGCGGCTTCATAGGGAGAAACGTCCCCAAAGCCCAATATAGCTTATAAAAGCACTGCCAAGCTACACCCACTCATATACAACGGCCTGGCATATCCAAACTTGAATGGTGTTTCAAGAATATACCTAAACGGTGTCTAAACAGAAGCTAAACGATACGTAAACATCAAAAAACAGGTTACGATGGAAAAGAACGAAATAAGAAAGGAAATAAGAAACAGAAAGAAACAATGGGCACCAGCCACGCTCAGGCTCTGGTCACAAATAGCTTGCAGTCTGATTGAACAAACACAAGAATTTCAGCAAGCGGAAACCATCTTGCTCTACAGCGCTCTGCCCGACGAAGCTGATACAAGTTTTTTGTTGCATCAGTATGCGAAAAGAAAAAAAATCTTGCTGCCGGTGGTCTGCGGAAACGACTTGCTGATACGGGAATATCAAGATGAAGCCAATTTAAGCACCGACAATGCATACGGCATACCAGAGCCACAAGGTGAAAACCTGAACTTGAACCTAATTAAGATTGACTTGATTATTGTCCCTGGAATGGCTTTTACACCTCAAGGACAACGCCTGGGAAGAGGAAAAGGATTTTACGACCGTCTTTTGACACACCCTTCGCTACAACACGTACACCGCATTGGTTTGTGTTTTCCTTTTCAACTTTTACCGGAACTGCCTTGCGAATCACACGACATTAACATGCACCAAGTAATTTGTGCAACATCAGAAAAATGAAAGGCATGTCCTGATTCTGAAAAGTCCGCTCTAACCCCAAGCAACATGCACTCCATCAGCAGAAGATAATTTGCGTAATCACCTGTGCACCAACTACATCATTTAACTGGCTGACCAATTGTGTGCGGTGCATCATCAAATTAGCTTTCAAGGAAGGAGATTTCAGTTGAATATACAACACCTGGTTTTTCACATACACATCTCCGGTGTAATGCAAAATACCCTCTCCCATCACTTGTGGCCATGCATCCACAATGCGGCGTTCGTTAAGTGGAGTTTCCAAACCTTCCGTACGCAGGAACTGACGAAGCAAATCGCCAAACTGTTCTGATTTATTTTTTCTCATTTTAGAATATTACCTTGTTGCACATAAAACAATCGATATTCATGGTCCATATTCCGCAGGATTTGGTCCAGATGATCCCGGTTGGTGTCTGTGATAAAAATTTGTCCAAAACAATTCTCCGATACAAGGCGCACAATCTGTTCCACTCGGTCGGCATCGAGTTTATCGAAGATATCATCCAGCAACAAGAGCGGAGTTGTTTGGCTTCCTGTTCGCTTCAAGAAATCAAACTGAGCCAATTTCAGCGCAATCAGAAAAGTCTTGTTTTGTCCTTGCGAACCCTCCTTCTTCACCGGAAATCCCGACAGCGTCATTTCCAAGTCATCCTTATGCACTCCATGCAAAGAATATCCCATGATGCGGTCTTTGGCCCGGTCGCGTTGAATCACTTCCAAAAGCGGTCCTCGCTGGCAGTGCGACACATATTGCAGTCCCACTCGTTCCTTATCTTGCGAGATGCGCGAGTAGAAACCCTGGAAAATAGGAATGAACTCATTAATGTATTCCTGTCTGCGTGCATAAATATACTCACCCTCCTGCGCCATAGCTTCTTCCCACAGCTCCATCAAGTCACGGTCGGGTTCCTCCTCTTGCTTGAGCAGCACATTGCGTTGTTGTAAGGCTTTGTTGTAACGCACCAATGCTTCGAGATAAGTAGGGTCGTATTGCGAAATGACCATATCCATAAAACGTCTGCGTTCCTCGCTTCCTCCCAGAATCAGTTCCGCATCGGCAGGCGAAACCATCACCAAAGGAATGCGTCCGATATGCTCCGACAGTTTTTTATATTCTTTCTGATTCCGTTTGAAGCGTTTCTTGGCTTTTCGTTTCATACCGCAAAAAACCTCTTCCGGTTCGCCATTCTCATGTTCATAGAATCCCTGAATCACAAACAGATCCTCATCATGTGTGATATTTTGAGAATCAATAGAGTTGCTGCAGCTCTTGCAAAACGACAAAAAATATACGGCATCGAGAATATTGGTTTTCCCTTCGCCGTTATGACCGATAAAACAATTGATTTTCGAAGACAGCTCGATGTCAGCTTGTCGAATGTTTTTATAATTGAGGATGGATATTCTTTTCAGTATCATGCTCGGAATTCTTTAATCTTAGCAATATACAAAATTAGGTTTTATCAATAATATCTGAAAATAATAAGCCATAAATTTTATAAAACGAGAGAATTTGTATAATTTTGCTTCGCCTTGTTGCGAAATGCGCCAACAACCATGGAAAAAAGAAAAAAACAATAATAAAACAGTTCAATAAAATGACAAACAAAACAACTCAAGGTCATGAAATGGACCAACACAACAAAAGTTCAGAAGCACTGATTGACAAGTACAAGAAACCGGTAATGGCTGGTTTGGCTATCGCTGTCGTTGCTGTAGCCGGATTTTTCCTTTACAAGAGTTTCATCGTAGAGCCAAATAACCAAAAGGCTAACGAAGCTCTTTTCAAGGGAGAGCAGTATTTTGCCATGAACGATTTCGACAAAGCACTGAAGGGCGACAGCACCGGATTCAAAGGCTTGATTTATATTGCTAATGAATACAGCAACACCAAGGCTGGTAATATGGCACGCCTTTATGCCGGAATGAGCCTGGCTCAAACCGGAAAATACGAAGAGGCAGTGAAATACCTGGAGTCTTTCGACGAGTGTGGCGATAATTTGATCTCACCTGCTGCCGTAGGCATGTTGGGCAACTGCTATGCACAGCTGAATCAGTTGGACAAAGCAACAGCCACTCTGATGAAAGCTGCTAAAATGGCCGACAACAGTTCTCTAAGCCCTATGTATTTGTTGCAAGCCGGCGAGATTTTCGAATCTCAAGGTAAAAACGACAAGGCTTTGGATTGCTACAACGAAATCAAGAACAAATATCCACAGTCAATGCAAGCTGGCGATATCGTTAAGTTTATCGAACGCATAAGCAAATAAAACCAAGCTATGGCAACCCAATTTCATAATTTATCAGAATATGATTTGAATTCCGTTCCTTCGGCCAAAGGTATGCGCTTTGGCATTGTAGTGAGCGAATGGAACAACAATATCACGGGTGCACTGTTGCAGGGAGCATTCGATACACTCACAAAACACGGAGCGGATAAAGAGGACATCACCGTAATGACCGTTCCGGGTAGCTTCGAGTTGGTGTTCGGAGCTGCACAAATGGTCAAAAGCGGAAAAATGGATGCAGTAATTGCCATCGGATGCGTTGTGCGCGGAGACACGCCTCATTTTGACTATATCTGCGAAGGCACCACGCAAGGACTTGCTTCCTTGAACGAAAAATATGATGTGCCGGTTATTTATGGTTTGCTCACTTGCAACAATATGGAGCAGGCGCAGGACCGTGCCGGAGGTGTCTTGGGCAATAAAGGTGACGAATGTGCCGTTACTGCCATCAAAATGGTTGACTATTTTAAAAAGATAAAGGGATAAGCATGTTGCTTTCTCTATGTTGCATAAAGCTCCTGACGACCCACAGTGCTCGTCGGGAGTTTTTTATTTAATACAATACTTTTGAATTATGCCACAATCGAGCATATTAGCACTGCAAAAACTACGGCAGCTGCTGCAGATAGAATATGAACAGGAAAAGCAGCTGTTTCAAAACCAGACTGAAGTGAGGGGAATAGAACGAAGCGTACGGCAAGGACTGTGCTGGCATCCGGTCAAAATAGGACGTAGCTATTATAATTCGCTCAATCAGTTTGTCATTGAAGTAGAACGACACGAAAACGAAGAACAAGAGCATCAGTTTGAACCTGGAAAACCAGTGTGCTTCTTTACTCAGGATGCATCTGGAATGGTACAAAAGGGACTGAATGCAGAAGGAAAACTGCATCACTTCAAATTCTTCGGGCAGGTGACTTTTGTAGAAGACAACAGAATGGTAATCAGTCTGCCCGGACCCGAAGCTGCTACCCTGCTGCAAAATGCCTGGCGCGTGGGAGTACATCTTTCCATTGACGAAACTACTTATCGTCTGATGTTCGATGCCTTGGACCGTACCATGCGGGCAGAAACAGGTAGACTCGCTGTCTTGCGCGAACTGTTCCACGGTAACAAAAAAGAAGCCGAATGTTTTTCTTTCCCACCGCTGCGTTTTCCGTGGCTGAACTCTTCGCAGGAAATGGCAGTAAACAAGGTGCTGCGGGCTAAGGATGTAGCTATCGTCCACGGACCTCCCGGAACGGGAAAAACCACCACACTTGTAGAAGCAGTCTACGAAACATTGCATCGCGAAAGCCAGGTACTGGTTTGTGCACAAAGTAATATGGCGGTGGATTGGATTGCCGAAAAACTGGCCGACCGGGGCGTGGCAGTATTGCGCATAGGAAACCCGATGCGTGTGACCGACCGTATGTTGGAATGCACTTACGAACGCCGCTTTGAGGGCCATCCGCATTACACGCAACTATGGTCCATACGCAAGGCTATCCGCGAATTATATGCACAAAGGAAACATAGCTCAGACGCATTTCATCAAAAGGTTGCCCGTTTGAAAGAGCGTGCCACCGAACTGGAGATTGCCATAAACGAAGATCTTTTCAACGAGGCCCGCGTCATTGCCTGTACGCTGGCAGGAAGCGCCAACAAAGCACTTGTCGGGAAAAAATTCTCTACCTTATTTATAGACGAAGCAGCCCAGGCTCTTGAGCCAGCTTGTTGGATTGCCTTGCAGAAAGCCGGCAGGGTGATTCTTGCTGGAGATCATCAACAACTGCCGCCTACCGTAAAATCTGTAGAGGCATTGTCGGGCGGATTGGGCAAAACATTGATGCAGACTATTGTAGAAAAACTTCCCGAAACGGTGTCGCTGCTGGAAATACAATACCGAATGAACGAAGAAATCATGCGATTTTCGAGTGACTGGTTCTACAACGGACTGTTGAAGAGCGCACCCGAAGTGAAATATCGGGGCATCTTGGATTGGGACACTTCCATGGAATGGTTTGACACGGATGCAGAAAACGACACGGCATATCACGAACACACCGACGGCATGAGCCGCAGCAACCCGAAAGAAGCAGAACAAACACTCTGCATCCTGAAAACCTATCTGGAAAAAATCGGCAAGCACAGGATATTGGAGGAGCGCATCGACATCGGACTGATTTCACCCTATAAGGGGCAAGTAATTCTATTGCGCCGCATGCTGCGCCACGATACATTCTTTAAGCCATACCGGCACCTCATCAGCATCAACACAGTGGACGGCTTTCAAGGACAGGAACGCGATATAGTGGTTATCAGTATGGTACGTGCCAACGAAACAGGAAACATAGGATTTCTTAACGATTTGCGTCGCATGAACGTGGCCATCACGCGCGCCCGGATGAAACTGATACTGGTGGGCAACAGCGCTACTTTGTGCCATCATCCCTTCTATCGCAAACTTTATGCTTATACCAAGCAACTGAAAGAAGCAGACTATTAGTCCATTAACAAAAAGAACCATAAAATCAACATGCTTATGTGGCAACAAATTGAATTCAGCTTACAGCCAAAAAACAGAGGCTTTCACCTCATTACCGGAGAAGTGTTGCGCCACTTACCCCGCCTGCCAAAAGTTGGCTTGCTGCATCTCTTCGTTAAGCATACGTCGTGCGGACTGAGCCTTAACGAGAATGCCGACCCGGATGTGCGCACAGATATGGAAAGCATCTTCAACCACTTGATAAAAGAGCGTGAACCTTATTATCAGCACACGATGGAAGGCGATGATGACATGCCGGCACATGCCAAATGTTCGTTGGTTGGTGCCTCTCTCACCATCCCTATCTCTCACGGAAAACTGAACATGGGCACATGGCAAGGCATTTACCTCTGCGAGTTTCGTGATTATGGCGGAAGCAGAAAAATTGTGGCAACCATTACCGGCGAAAACGAAACAGCCTAACATCAAAGGGAGAGCCCGGCTCAAGCCGGCATCAAAGCCCCTTACACCAACAAAAAAAGCACTTCTGCAGTAAGAAGTGCTTTTTTATAATTCGTCCGAAACCATTCGGGCTTTACCGGCCATTATCTACAATACATATTGTGCCAACACTCGTTGTACCTCTAATATGTTGGATTTGCAACCAAAATTTTGTTCCAAGGGCAACTCACTTCCCTTTATCCAAAGCTTCATTTCAGCATCCAGGTCAAAGGTTCCTGCTGTTTCAATAGAAAAACGCTCTATCGAACGATAGGGAACAGAAAGATATTCGCGTTTCTTCCCGGTAATGCCTTGCGTATCTTGAATAATCAGGCGCTTGTTGGTAAACACCCACTTGTCGCGCAACAGCTTATAGGCTCTTTCAATAAACTCGCCTTCACAAAGCAAGTCACTATACTCTCTTTTTAATTCTTCGGCATCTATTTCAGAAACATTGCCAAAAATAGCGTTCATTATTCCCATTTCATAATACATTTAAAGTTCTCACAAAGTTAGCTAAATCAAGAGCCCAACCAAACGAGTGTAACATAAAGTTACCGGCATTTAACAATATTTGTAGCAACGAATTGTTGGAAAAATCAAACACAGGCCCTATCTCTGCAACAGATAGAACGCTTGCAATCAGTTCCATCACATCATAATTTATTCATAAACAACATTTCAACCGAGCAAACCATGTCAGAAACTTAGAACAGACAGCAACAGAATGGATTAAAAGATTGCTGTGTTCTTTGACATACTGGCTCGCACACCTTTCTTCATCATAGGGAAGAGGGTGTATTGCAAGTGGGATATAACCTGCAAGAAAATCGCGACCTGTTGCGTTGCATCGAAGCAGTAGACATTCGTCAAGCCGGAGTTTCTCTACAAAACTGCGAATCACTTAAGAACCTGTCACCGCGTCCTATTGGATTTAGGGCGTGATGACAGGTTTTCTTCTTTCTGTCCTTAGTCGGATATACAAACAATTTTACCTTTTGCGAATGCAAAGCAAACGGGTTCCATAATCAAGTGTCTGACCTAATGAATCACGGACACGTACGGTTATTTTATGACATTGCGGCAACTTTTTACTCCACAGAATTGGTTTTTGAAGCACAATCTGATCCACAAAAGTTGCCTCTTTTCCAGAGCTGACCTCAACCTCTGTATTAATCAATGCTGCCTGCTTCCCGTTTGGTAGCAGCAGTTCGTATTCCAAAACTCCATAAAAAGACACGCAACTGTCGTTGCACAAATGTATCTGCATCGAAATCGTGACAGAATCCTCAGACACTTCGTCATAAACCACAGACAAATCTCCTTCGGGAGTTCCGCCTTTTAGAAGGCGCCATTTCGGGTTTATCGAATAAAATGTACGTTCAGAATACAGTCCTTCATACTGTCCGGCTGCAGCCTGTCGGCTAGCTGCAGCAGCTTGCACTGCATCCAAACCCCATATCAGAATGCCTAAGAAAAACCAAATGATACTTTTTCTCATGATTGCTGTTATTTTTTGAAAACAAGAAACTGAATGTTTCAAAATTACGAAATAAAAATGTAACATACTTACCCGTTTCCCTTTTTGCTATCCTTAAAAAAAACTAAACAAAAGGGCACAACCACTCGATTATGTTTCATGATTTAAAGTGCTGGATAAATTTGCATCACACCAAAAGCAATCGATACTGCTTTTTACTATCTGTGATTGATACATGAAACAAGAAAACAAATTATATCTGCTTTTCATATTAACAGCTGTCTGGCTATGCCTATTTACCAGCTCCATCTTGCAAGAATCTGCTCCTGACACAAATTGGGAGTACCCATATCGGGGCACGATAGAAAGCATTCAAACAGACATTTCTCATTTTTCTTCATCGGATGTTTTACCGATATCCACGCAGCCAACTTCGCGAGGTGTCCAAAAGCGGAACAATAACAACGGGCGTTCTGTTTATTTTATTCCAACAGGCGGGAACCGGTTTGCACAACAGACTAGTGCGCGTTTAGGAGCATGCCATACGCATGCCGTAAAATCACAACGCCTCATTCCGCGCTATTATATCATACAAAGAAATCTTCGAATTTAGTCAAATGTTTGTATAAAATCCCAACCAAGGAACATGGCAAACTTTTGCCAGGATGCTTCCGGTTTGCGTTGCTGCCGCTGCAAGGCATGCTACACACAATTAAACCCAAACAAACAATTGACAAACAACACTGTATGATTTTAATATTAGTATATCTTTTGGGTGCATTAGCCCTTTCCTTTTTGTGTTCTGTATTAGAGGCTGTTTTGCTGTCTACGCCCATGTCCTTCATCTCGATGAAAGAAAGTGAGGGAAACAAAACGGCTACCTTGATGAAAAAGTTCAAAAACAACGTAGACCGTCCTGTGGGAGCCATCCTATCGCTCAACACCATTGCCCACACCATCGGTTCGGCAGGCGTAGGAGCCGAATCCATCAAGATCTTCGGTGAGGAATATTTCGGAATTATCTCCGCCATCCTCACGCTGCTGATTCTGGTTCTTTCGGAGATTATTCCCAAGACCATCGGTGCTTCCTACTGGCGCAGTTTAGCCATGCCAGCCACCCGAATCATCAATATTTTGATTTATATCACGCTTCCGTTGGTAATTCTGTCGGAACTGATCACCAAAATATTCACACGCAAGAAAGTCCAGCTCTCTGTCAGCCGCGAGGAGGTATCTGCCATGGTGGATGTCGGTACGCACGAAGGTGTGTTCCACGAGCGCGAGAGTCAAATCATCAAGAGTTGCATTCATTTGTCGAATGTCAAGGCCAAAGAGATTATGACCCCGTCTATTGTCGTAGAAAGTGCCAGCGAGAATCTGTCTTTAAAGGAATGTTATGACAGCCGCAAGTGGAATTTCTCGCGAATACCGGTTTATCGGGAATCGAAAGATTTTATCGTGGGCTACATCCTGAAGGATGATATGCTGAAGCATCTCTCTGATGATCATTTCACGAAAACGCTAAAAGAACTGAAACGGCCGATACTTTCGTTCACCGAAGAAGAGTCTGTATATCATATCTGGGAGCAGATGCTGCAGAAACGCGAACATCTCTCGGTGATTGTCGACGATTATGGAGCCCTGCGCGGTGTTGTTTCTATGGAGGATATCATAGAAACGATGACGGGTGTGGAGATTGTTGATGAAGATGACATTGCCGTCGACATGCAGGTCATGGCGAAAGAGAAAAGAAACCGGATGGAACAAAATCACAACGCTGCAGGCCAGTAACCTGCCGCAGCACATAAAAAGCACGAACCACCGCAAGAAGAAATCACTTTCCTTGCGGTGGTTCGTGCTTTTTGGTTCGCTTAATGATACTGATAGGCCAGGCGCTCGTCGCCGTTCCAGCAATGAATGAGGCCGCAATATACAAAGCCCATTTTTTCCAATGCCTGCTGCATCACCACATTGTCGCGGTGTGTATCCACACGAATGGTTTGATAGTGTTGCAGGGCAAATCGCATCGTTTCTTCAAAAATTCCGCTCACCTCGCCCGAGCTGGCAATGCGGTGAATCGTGGCATACGGCAAATCGTTTGTCCATGCTCCGTCATAAATTTTGTCGTAAGTAGGATCTGCTCCGCCGCACAGCACAAAGGTTGCCACAATGCGGTCTGCTTCCATACAGACAAAACTGCTGTCTTTACGGATATCCTCCAGCAGACGTTCTTTGGCAGGATAATCTTCTGCCCACTGATTCGGGTTTCCATGCTCTGCCATAAACGCTCTGGCCAGAGCAAATATCTCCATCATACGGGGAATATCTTGTTCGGTTGCTTTACGTATATACATAGTTTTCTATCAGAATTTTACTTCGATTATTCAGAAAATCCTGCAAAGATAACAATATATCCTTTTACTTTCGCCCAATAGAAAACAAAAACCTATCTTTGTATATCAAAGAAAAAGATATCTTTATATACAATTTAAACAAACAACCATGAGAATTTTAGGAAACTTACTGTGGTGGCTCTTTGGAGGATTGGAAGCCGCCATCTGTTATTTCACCGGCAGTCTGGCCATGGCAATCACCATTATCGGCATACCTGTCGCTTTGCAAACCTTCAAACTCGGTCTGTTATGTCTGTGGCCTTTTGGTGCCGAGGTAAGAGAAACAGAAGGTCCGCACGGCTGTATCCGCATTCCGCTCAACATCATTTGGATTATCTGCGGTGGCTTTTGGGCTTGGCTATGTCATATCCTCTTCGGTATTTTGCTGTTCATCACCATTATCGGCATTCCTTTTGGACAGCAACATTTCAAGATGGCAAAACTGTCACTAGCCCCTTTCGGCAAAGACGTCACCCTGCACTTTTAGACGTGTTTACATAGCATGTGCAAAATCTCCGGTAGCCGTGTGCTGTTTCCGTCCACATCAGACCGGAAATAGCACACGGTTCTTATATATTTATGGTGAGCACTTCGTTTATGTCCGACAAATAATTGCCGCTCCGGAATTCACTCTTGGCATGCCAATCCTGCCTGCTTTCTCCTTCGGTGGCCAGATGAACTTTCTTCAACCCGAATCGGTGGTTCAGTTCGTCAATCTGCTTCATAAGCCGGAGTCGCTGCGGACGATTCATAATCTCGTCAAACAAGTCCATCCGGATGCATTGACCGTCGGATATATTTCCCAGAATCACACCTGCCTTCTTATAACTGATACCCTCTCTGAACAATTCCCTCAGCACCGACAGAGCCGCTTGTACAATCTCATTCGTATCACACGTGGGCACAAGCAAAAACTTTGTTTGCATATTGGCATATTGCAGTAAGTCTTGCCGAAAGCGATTGCTGCCTACAAATACCGAAACAGCCCCCGCCACCGAATGTTGCCCGCGCAGCTTGTTGGCACAGCTCGAAGCAAAACTGACTACGGCAGCCCGAAGAGAGTCATAGTCTGTCACCATCTCGCCAAAACTTCGGCTGGTGCAAATAGATTTCCGCTGCACCATCTCGGCAGTATCAATGCAAGAGATGCCGTTCAGTTCCATCCAAGTCTGTACGCCCGGCTTGGTAAGATGGCGGCGCACCCAGCTTTCTTTCCTGTCGGCAAATGCCAGAGGAGAATGTATCCCCAGGGCATTCAGTTTTTCGAGCGTCTGTTTTCCGATGCCCCAAATATTCTTCAGTTCGAATAGCTCCAACGCCCTGCGACGCTTCTCCTCACTGTCAATCAGACACACCGACCGATAGCCCTTATATTGCTTGGCAAACTTGCTCGCCACCTTGGCCAATGTTTTTGTTTGTGCCACACCCACGCTCACCGGAATATCCGTATACAGGCGCACCTTTTCTGCCACGCTGCGCATATAGTCCTCTAGGTCATAAAACCTTTCCAAATCGTCCAGGTAAAGGAAACTCTCATCTATGGAATATACCTCCGAGTGGGGTACAGACGCACGCAGGATGTGATTCACCCGTTTCGACATCGCTGCGTAAAGATACAGATTGGAAGAGAACAGACGCACTTGATGCCGCTCTATAATATCCCTTTTCCGGAACACCGGATCTCCGCGTCGCAGACCAAGGGCCTTGGCTTCCGGGGTCAAGGCAACGATACATCCATCGTTGCTCGAAAGCACACAAACCGGTTTTCCTTCCAGTCCCGGATGAAAAACCTTCTCTACCGAACAGAAGAAACTGTTGCAATCAACCAGTGCTATCATAAAAACTTTTGTCAATAAACCGGTTTGTGAATGATATAAGTCACCACGCCCCACACACTAAAGGCATCTCCCTCTTTCACTTCAATCTCCGGAAAATCCGGATTGGCAGGTACAAGCCACACCCTTCCCTTGCGTTCCACCACCCGTTTCAGCGTGTATTCGCCGTTCAGCTCACACACCGCTATCTGCTTTTCCGAGGGATGGCGCAGGCTCTTGTCCACAAGCACCAGGTCGCCATCCTGTACTCCGGCCTCTATCATCGAATGTCCTTGTACGCGTATCAGATACGAAGCGTCGGGATGTGGGCAAAGCAAGCGCAGTATGTCGATATGCTGTGCCTGTTCGTCATTGTTCAAGGGAATCGGGAAGCCGGCCACCACTTTCACATCAAACAAAGGCAGCGACAGCGGACGTACTTGCGACACAGGAATCACCTCGCCCAGCCGAGGCAGTTCCCCGTCTGTTGCCGAATCGGTTGCTGATTGCATTTGCCGGATGATACACGTACGAATAAACTCCGTTTTGTTTTCCTGACCATCAATATAGGCAGCCACTTCCTTGTCTGCACGAAAAGCATACAGTTTGCTGCTGCCCTTGGGCCTGCCGGCTCCTGCCCGCTTTCCTCCCCGTTGTATTTTTTTCTCTTGATTCTCCATGATAAATATAAAAAGGACCGTTGCAAAGATAAGCAGAAAAATGAAATACGTTATACATAAATCAATTAATAATTCAAAAAGAAAAACACGGTATCGGCAAAAACCAGATTCGCCTTCGATTTATCCAATATTCTTTTTGTTTAGTCAAAAAGAATGATTACATTTGTTGCATTCAATAAAATTATTTAAACTAAACAACAGCGCCATGGATTTTTACATATATAAGAACGGAAGCAAGCTGGGTCCCTACGGTATGGAGGACCTGAAAAAAGTGGATTTTAACAAAGACACCTTGGTTTGGTGCAAGGGATTCGACAACTGGAAAAAAGCAGAAGAGGTTCCCGAACTGGAAGAGTTACTTGCCTCTATCCCACCCGCCACTCCTACAGAAGCTCCGATGCCCAAAACCTGGCTGGTAGAGTCTATCCTGATTACGCTCTTCTGCTGTCTGCCTTTTGGCATTGCATCTATTGTTTATGCGTCGAAGGTAGAATCTCAATATATGCTCAGAAACTACCAGCAGGCAGAATATTATTCACGACAAGCAAAAAACTGGACCATTGCCGGATTGGTTTGCGGCTTGCTGATAGGCATCTTTTATTTCATCACAATATTTGGCTTTTCAGAAGTTGCCCTTAGTTCTTTGTATTGAAAAAAAAACTATTTATCATCGGTGTGCTTATTGTTGTCGGATTGATTTATTTCTTTATCAGTCCGGCAGCGTCTCCTCTGTTCCCCAAATGCCCGTTCTATATGGCCACAGGCTTGCTCTGTCCGGGTTGCGGTGCGCAGAGGGCCGTCCACTCTCTGTTGCATCTTGATTTTGTTTCTGCTTGGCACTACAATGCTTTCCTGGTATTGAACATTCCGATTGTGGCATTGCTGGGGATAGCAGAATATTACCGTCTCCGCAAGCCGGTGTTTTACGCCAAGATTCATCAAGCAAGATTTATATGGCTCTATTTCATTGGGATGATTGTTTGGAGCGTCATGCGGAACATCTGCTGAATGCCTCGGATTTTCTCCCGAACATATAAAAACAAAAAGCGTCCGCGGCACACTCCTTGTTGCCGCGGACGCTTTTTGCTTCTGTTTGTATCATCTTTTTACGGAAGGACTACCTTTCCCTTACCTTTTATAATATAGAGTCCCTTTTGGGGGTCAGACACGCTGCGTCCGCCCAGATCATAGCAAGCGGCATTTCCCGAAACACTGTTTTCCATCTCGGCAATTCCGGTGCTGGGACCGTCGGTATCTACCAAAGTAAACGAATATTGGCAACCGTCGTCCGTAACATTGGTTCCCCCGCCCCAGTTGAGTACCTGATAAGGAGCACGGTTTTGCATGTTCATTTGCGCCGTACCGTTCACCAGGGCAAAGCTTCTGTATTGTCCCACGGGCAGGAATTTCCAACCTGTTTGCGGTGCCGTTGCTACGGTAAGCAGCGGTTTTGGGTTGGCAGACTCCGGCGATACGAAACTGCCGTCCTTGCGGTTTACGATGTCGAAGCCGCCATCCTTGCGAGGCACAAACTTCCATTCGCTGGCATCCGTTGGTATTGTTTCCCCGATGATAGGCCTGCCCGCTCCTTTCGAAGTGGGATATCTGTTACCGCGACGGGCTGCGAACTGATACCAATAAGTATGTGTTGCGGTACTCAGTTGCGGCATGATAACGGCAGCGTCCTTCGCATCATCTTTCAGTTGGTCCCACATCTGTTGCAACTGCGTTTTCTGTTCTTCACGCTGTTCTGCTGTCATGCTATGCGACAGGGTGGCCCGGATGGCATCCATCTGCTCTTGTGTTTTCTGTGCCATCTCGGCAGGATAGTATCCCGGTTGCGATCCGAAATTCTGATTCATCCAAAGAGTCATTTCATCCAGCAAGGTACAAACGGCATCGGCTGCCTCATCCATACATTGATTTGGCGAGTATACCAAATCTGGGAGCGCATTGCGTCCTTCGGTATCCGTCACCACAAACGTAAATTGCCATTTGTCGCGTGACGTACCTCCGTTGTTTACGTGCGGCAGACGCAGGAACACCTTGTTCCATCCTGCCTGCAGATGAATTTTTGCTACCGGTCGGGCCGTCAGATTCTCATTGGTCAGCCCGGCAGTAGCATGGTCTTGCGGAATATTTGCTTCGGGCTGCTTCCATTCCGGAGCAGGAATTTCACGGTTGTTCACCCACACTTTAGAACCGCGTCGGTCCCATTGTCCGGCAATCGGTGCCTTTTCATTACCCGAACGGCTGTATGTATAGAATTCAATCTGCGCTCCGGCGTCCTGTTCAACAGGCGAATAAACATAAGTCCAGGCGTAAGCCGTCTGGTTATTGGCTGGATTTGAATAGAAAGAAGGCACGGTAGGATGCCAGATATGACGCAGGTAAATGCCTGCTCCTGTGGCAATGTGTGTACCATATTGCTTGCCTTGGTATGTAAATTCTGATGGCAGTACTTCCGATTCGTCAGCTTCGGGCGGCAATACCAATGCCTTGTTTCCGCCGTTGGGGAACGGGTCGGTAATGCGCCAGCGCACATTTGACTGGCGCACATACGCTATCGGTTCGTCTTTCAGCGAGTGTGCCTTATGAAAAAGGAAACGGCGTTCGAAATCGGCAAATTCCTCAAATTCTTCTCCCGAGTTTGGCAGCGTAGTTCCGCCCTTTTCAATATATTGCTTACCTCCGCCCATCCAGGCGCGCTCAGCTGAGGCTATAATGTTGGCATAAATATTGTTCTGTCGGATGATGTCCGTTTCGGTAGGCGTTTTTGTATCGTTCCAGGCAGCCGAAATTGTGCCCGCCACCTCATCGGTACCTTTCTGTTCGTAGTAGATGTTGCTTTTATAAATACCAACCAAGTCGGCATACACATCAAAATGATTGGTATAATTATAACGGCAGTCTATATTGGGCAATCCCTTCACTACTTTTCCGGATGTAGCCCACATCTGAGTCAAGTCACAAACCTCTGCAGTGGGAGGTCCTGCCACCAGTTTATTCCACAGCACAACCTTCATTCCTTTCTCGCGGACAAAAGCCGACATGGTTTCCAGAAAACGCGGATAAGTAATTTTCACCTCGTCGCCACCGATATGCAAATAAGGCACTCCCTTAAATACATCGGCAGCCTCGCTGAGGATTTGCTTCAGAGCTTCCACGCCCTTATCCGTCTGCATGCCATATCCCATGGCTTTTTCGAACACATGGCTGTGGCCCGGCATATCAATTTCTGGAATGACGGTCACGCCTCTTTCGGCAGCATACGCCACCAGTTCGCGGCATTGCTCCTGGGTATAATAGCTTCCGGCATAACGGATATTGTTTTCCTTGGCTGTGAGTTGCGGATAAGCTTTCACTTCAAAGCGCCATCCGGTATAATCAGTCAGGTGCCAATGGAACACGTTCACCTTAAAGCGTGCCAACAAGTCCACTTGTTTTTTCAGTTCTTCGTAAGAAATGAACGAGCGACCCACATCGTGCATATAGCCACGCAGCTTGAAAGCAGGCCAATCTGTCATAGTCAGTGCTTCCCAAGCTGCTGTTTCTCCTTCGTATCCCTCTGCCATTTGCTGCAAGGTCTGCGCTGCACGAATCACACCGGTTGGCGTAAGCGCTTGTATAACGACTTCGTTTTCGGTTATGTTCAAGGCATAAGCCTCGTCGGGAAACAAGTTGAGGCGGTGGTTGAAAGCACCGGGTATTTCAGTAACGAGCTCAACGGTAATTCGTGCCGCAGCATCGTTCTGCAGCGTACAGCCGTTGTTGGTCAATACACGCTTCAAATAAACACAGTTGGTTGGGTCGGTCAAGGCAACTGTACGGTTGAGGCTGAAGGCTGCTCCTTGTGTGAGATTCACTTGTTGAGGCTTTGGCAAAATATGCTCCACCTTGGCTTTTGCCGGAATACCGACAAGCACCCCGGCTGTCAGCAGTGCCGAGTAAATTAGTTTGTTCATGGTAGTTTTTAGCAACATAATTAATAAAAAAGTTCATCCTATCTTCGGCTGTAGTACTCATGGTTGCATCATAAGTCAAGCCGTTTTCCGACGGGCAGAGCAAAATTATAAAATACAGAAGAAAACGCAAGCAAAAAACTAGAAATTATCAGCACTCCTTATCTTTTATTTAAAATCTACAACAAAATACGATGCAACGCATCACGAACCGCATTCATGACGTATTTCGCTTACAGCCTACAACGGAAACGTTCAAGCGGACGTGAGCGTTCAAACGGACCGAAAAAGACGCAAACAAAACGAAGACGTTCAAGCGGACCTGTGGATGGAAACGCTTGAACGTACACACATAGAAGATTTTCAAATCCAACAAGTATGAATCCGTCAGTCACCCTTCACCACAGCCAGCGGGGCAAGCTCTATCAACGGTTTCACAAGGTCATTCTCAAAAGCCATCACAGCCTCAATGTCCTTATACGCACCTGGAGCCTCATCGAGTCCGCTTTTTCGCATGCCGTGAATAATGCCCAAAGCATCCATACGCTGACATTCCGTCTGAAGATCTAAGGTACGGAATGCTTCCGAACGGCTCATCTTTCTTCCGGCACCATGCGAACAACTCATGAACGATTCCGGATTTCCGAGTCCTTCCACAATATACGATTTTGTTCCCATCGATCCCGGGATTATGCCGATTTCTCCTTTGAAAGCCCTCGTAGCTCCTTTACGGTGTACGATAACACTCTTGCCAAAATGCCTTTCCCATGCTGCATAATTATGAGCTATATTAATCATCGGTTCGAAATCCACATTCGGACAAGCCTTCATAAAGCCCTCCATCACCTGCTCCATCATTGCCTTTCGATTGGCAAAAGCCAAATGCTTGCAATACTCCATTTCGCGCAAATAATCCTTTCCTGCCTGCTCTTCTATGGGTAGGAAAGCCAATCCCGGAAGCACATGGGCAAACCATCGTGCACAGAGCATCTCGGCTTTTTTGTTATAAAACTCAGCCACCTTGTAACCCACGTGGCGGCTTCCCGAGTGAATCATAATCCACACATCCCCTGCTTTGGTATCTTTCTGAATTTCTATAAAATGATTTCCCCCTCCCAGCGTACCTATTTCTTTCAGCATCGCCTTCTTCTTGTCTTTCAGGCAAGGGCATGCTTCCAGGTCTAAATTCGGAAGCCGACTTTCGTCAACGGCATTATTTTGATGGTCGAATCCCAAAGGAATGTGTTTGCGGATATGACTCATGATACTTTTAATCTGCTCTACCGACACTTCATTTGCCTTGAGATTTGTTTTCACGGCACACATGCCGCAACCAATGTCCACACCTACAGCATTCGGCACAACCACATGTTCTGTAGCCAATACGCCTCCGATGGGCATTCCCTTGCCGGTATGCGCATCCGGCATAATGGCAATATGTTTAAACGCGAAAGGAAGAGAAGCCAGATTCATGATTTGCGCCATACAAGAGTCTTCCACTTCATCGAGCCATAATTTGGCGGGTACTCTGCTACCCATAACTACTTTTTGTATCATAATTTTTCTGATTTTTCTGCAAAGCTATTATCCTACTGCGCAATCTTTTGTCGTAATGAAAATAAATTGCTCTATTTAGCGAAAAAAAATTGTACTTCATATTTGCATGCAGGGATTGCAGAATACAACCGAAAGTACAAGCAACAGTAACTTTCTCGATGTATATTTTAAATTTACACATACGCGTGCAAATTAAAATTCTGCTATAAAGTTCGCCACCGGATTGCAAATCCGGCGGAACGTACTCTCTTTGCAACGGAACACTTTCTATAAATCCAGACAGGCAAGAGATTCATAAAAAAATGCAATCAATTAATTTTATCTTTGCAATCATTACAAGTTTTACTACCTTTGCCTTTGAATTGGTTCCGAACGGAAATTCTCCCATTCGGATGAAAAGGGAATCGGGTGCAAATCCCGAACAGTCCCGCTGCTGTGAAACTCTGTCGGATGTTCCGAAAATAAACCTCTTGCCACTACATACTCCGCTCTCATAAATTATTCCTGAGTATGTGGGAAGGCTTCGGAACGGAGGAGTCAGTCAGAAGACCTGCCATTCGTTAAAGGCCGTCTCCACTCGTGGGATAGAGAGACGGTGCGAAAAGAGTATCTTACCTTATTATAACTGAAGCATTTTATGCAACATTCTTCCGACAACGGAAATTCGAATGCCGACAATAACTTGCCGGGCATGCATTCGCCATTACTTGATCTTACGATTCCGGGGTGGACTTCTGTTTTACAAAGCATCACCGAAGACTATCCTGCATCAGCTTACGACCTTTCTCTGCTGACTGCCAGACTGGCCGGATTGGATTACACTTCAATCAGCTCCGACGAGTTACTCTCGGCACTGATAAAAGTGGCTGTAGAACTGACGAGCCCCGAAGCACCCGACTGGGAATTCATAGCCGGACGACTGCTTGATTTTCAACTGCACTGCCGCATCACAACCCATGCAACCAGGTGCGGCCTGCACACTTTTGCCGACAAGGTGCGCTTTCTTACCAACGAAGGGCTTTATGGAAACTACATCCTCGAAAATTATACCGATGAGGAGCTGGAAGAAGCAGCCCGATACATGCGCCCCGAACGCAACCGGCTTTTTAATTATTCCGGACTCGACTTGCTTGCCAAACGCTATCTGATACGCACACACAACCATCAGTTAATCGAAACACCCCAAGAGATGTACTTGGGCATTGCCCTGCATTTGGCAATGCATGAAGACAAAACAAAAACCCTGACCGACGGCACGAACCACCGCCTTTATTGGGTGAAACGTTTTTATGACATGTTAAGCCTGCTGGAAGTCACCATGGCTACCCCTACCCTTGCCAATGCCCGTAAACCCTATCACCAACTTTCGAGCTGCTTTATCGACACCGTACCCGACAGTTTGGAAGGAATCTACCGAAGCCTCGACACCTTTGCTATGGTAAGCAAGTTTGGCGGCGGCATGGGTATGTATTTCGGAAAAGTAAGAGCATCGGGCAGCGACATCCGGGGCTTTAAAGGTGTGGCAGGAGGTATCATACGCTGGGTAAAACTCGTTAACGACACAGCCGTGGCTGTCGACCAATTAGGCATGCGCCAAGGTGCTGCCGCCGTATATTTGGACGTATGGCACAAAGACCTTCCCGAGTTTTTGCAATTGCGCATGAACAACGGCGACGACCGCATGAAGGCACATGACATTTTTCCTGCCGTGTGTTATCCCGACCTTTTTTGGAAAATGGCTCAAGAAGACCTGAACCAGCCCTGGCACCTTTTCTGCCCGCACGAAATACTTTCCCTGAAAGGATATGCGCTCGAGGACTATTATGGCGAGGAATGGGAACAGCGCTATCTGGATTGTGTGCACGACACCCGACTGACACGCCGCACCCTGACTCTGAAAGACATTGTACGCTTGGTACTGCGTTCGGCAGTAGAAACCGGAACTCCCTTCACTTTCAACCGCGACACGGTGAACCGCATGAATCCCAATGCCCATCAAGGCATTATCTACTGCTCGAACCTGTGTACCGAAATAGCACAAAACATGTCGGCTGCCGAAAGCATCTCTACAGAGATACGCACAGCCGACGGCGACCCGATTGTAGTAAGAACCACACGTCCGGGAGACTTGGTTGTATGCAACCTGGCCAGCCTGTCCTTAGGCCATCTGCCTTTGGAAAACGAGACACAAATGCAAGAAAAGGTTGCCACCGTGATTCGCGCCTTGGATAATGTCATCGACCTCAACCTCTACCCGGTACCTTATGCCGAAATCACGAACCGCCGCTACCGAAGCATCGGACTCGGCGTGAGCGGTTATCACCATGCACTGGCCCTTCGCGGTATTCGTTGGGAAAGCGAAGCCCACCTGAAATTTATGGACGAGGTGTTCGAACGCATCAACCGGGCAGCCATACAGGCCAGTACGGATTTGGCAACCGAAAAGGGCTGTTATGCAGCCTTCGAAGGAAGCGACTGGCAAACAGGAGCCTATTTTACAAAAAGAGGCTATACCTCAGAAGCCTGGCAACATCTGGCGGCACGCGTGGCAACACAAGGTATGCGCAATGCCTATCTGCTGGCAATTGCTCCCACCAGCAGCACGAGCATTCTGGCAGGCACCACGGCAGGAATCGACCCGGTGATGAAACGTTTTTATCTTGAAGAGAAGAAAGGAGCCATGCTTCCACGTGTAGCTCCGTCACTGTCAGACCGCACTTATTGGCTCTACAAGGGAGCTTATCATATAGACCAGTCCTGGAGCATCCGGGCTGCAGGAATCCGCCAACGGCACATTGACCAGGCGCAGAGCCTGAACCTGTATATCACCCACGACTATACCATGCGCGGAGTGCTCAACCTCTATCTTCAGGCTTGGGAATGTGGCGTAAAAACCATTTATTACGTGCGCAGCAAGGCACTCGAAGTGACCGAATGCGAAAGCTGTGCCTCATAACAAATAACCAAACAACAATATCAACGCATCATCATGAATACAAACAAACCGCTTCAAAAGAACACACTCTTCAATCCCGAAGGAGATACCGACCTGCGCCTGCGCCGTATTATCGGAGGAAATTCCACCAACCTGAACGACTTCAACAACCTGCGCTACAAATGGATGACCGACTGGTATCGCCAGGCTATGAACAATTTCTGGATTCCCGAAGAAATCAACCTGACCCAGGACACCAAAGACTACCGCCTGCTGAGCACTGCCGAACGCACCGCCTACGACAAGATTCTCAGTTTTTTGGTTTTTCTGGATTCGCTGCAAAGCAACAACCTGCCCAACATCAGCGAATATATAACAGCCAACGAAGTTAAGCTTTGCCTGCACATACAAGCATTTCAGGAATGTGTGCACAGTCAGAGCTACAGCTATATGCTCGACACAATCTGCAGCCCGGAGGAGCGCAACGAAATCCTTTATCAGTGGAAGACAGACGAACACTTATTACGCCGCAACCGCTTCATCGGCCAGTGCTACAATGAGTTTCAGGAAACACAGAACGGGTTCACGTTAATGAAAACGCTGATTGCCAATTATATTCTCGAAGGAATCTATTTCTACAGTGGCTTTATGTTCTTTTATAACCTGAGCCGCCATGGAAAGATGTCGGGATCGGCTCAGGAAATCCGCTATATCAACCGCGATGAGAATACACATCTGTGGCTTTTCCGCAACATGATTCTCGAACTGAAAAAAGAAGAACCCGATCTTTTTACACCAGATTATCTGGCTGCATACGAGGCCATGATGCGCGAAGGCGTGGCCCAGGAAATAGCCTGGGGACAATATGTCATCGGCAATCAGATTCCGGGCCTCAGCACGCAAATGGTGGCAGACTATATTTATTATTTGGGCAACCTGCGCTGGCAGAGCTTGGGCCTGGGCATTCTGTTCGAAGGCCATGAAAAGGAACCTGAAAGCATGAGTTGGGTGTCGCAGTATACCAACGCCAACGAAATCAAAACGGACTTCTTCGAGGCGCGCAGCACAGCCTATGCCAAGAGCACCATATTGGAGGACGACTTGTAATGAAACCGCATCTTCGACCGACTGCTGCCGGTTTTTGATTTTTCTTGGATTTCCATGCAAGATATAGCCCAAAAGCACTAACTTTGCAGTAGCATAAAACAAAAACAGAAAGACATGCCGGTAAACAAGAATGCTTACATGCGCTATCAGCTATTGGACCAGTGCTTCAGCAACAAATACAAACGATTCAACATTGACGAGCTGGTGGATTTTGTCAGCGAAAAACTGGGATACAATATCAGTCTGCGCCAGGTTCGCGAGGATATATCCACCCTTCGGAACGACCCTTACTATGCCCCTATCGAAGCCATAAAATACGATAAAAGGAAATGCCACTATTTCTATTCAGACACGAACTACCGTATTTTTAAAAACGAACTGACAACAGAAGAAATCAGCAACCTTCGCTCTACCATAGAGATGCTGAACCGCTACAGGGGCATACCGGCCAATGCGTGGCTGGAAGAGGTTATTTCGAACCTGGAATACCGCTTTGGTGTGAAAGCCAACTCTGAAAACCTCATTGCCTTTGAGCAGAACGAGCAATTGAAAGGACTGGAACATCTCTCCAGCCTGATAGATGCTGCCGTAAACCATCAGACACTTGAGATAGTCTACCATTCTTACGGCAAGGACCCGAAACTGCTTACCGTGCACCCGTATTACTTGAAGCAGTATAACGGACGCTGGTTTCTCTTCGGACTGAACAGTGAAAAGATGCGACTGGAATGTTATGCCTTAGACCGCATCGAACGATTCCATCTTTCGGAGGCAACTTTCATCAAGAACACTGCTACCGACTTTTCTTCATACTTTTCCGAGGTGGTTGGCGTGTCCGTACCCTATGGCGAGGTTCCTACTCAGGAAATTGTCCTGAGATTTACACCGCAACGCTTCCCGTATGTGCTTTCCAAACCGATTCACAGCAGTCAGCAGTGTACGGACGAACCTTATACCATTTGCATCAAGGTAAAGCCCAACCGGGAGTTGTCTCAACAGATTTTTTCGTTTATCCCCGATGTGGAGGTCCTGGCTCCGGAGTGGTTCCGCAACGAGATAAAAGAAAAGATTCAAAACAACCTGAGCCTGTATCTGGAAGAAGGAGATTTGTCGAAATGACATATTCCGGACTTCGTGACAATTTGTATAAACTATCATACTGAGAATCGCGTTTATCCGAGCATTCGTACCCCCGGCCGGATACAAGCGATTCTCAGTATTCTTTTTTACGGCTATCATTCTGAGTATTTGCTATTTACGCATCATTTTAGCATCACTAACGATGCGTCATCTACATCAAAATACGCATAAAATGCCGCAGCCAATAGTATACGTTCCCGGGGATTTCCAGATCGCCGGGCAAAAGCATACACACCCGAAACGTTTTCTTTTTAACAGGATAACAAATTTCATTATATTCCTTTTTTCTTGTTTATAATAAAAATATTATATTTCTTTGTATTTGAAATCACAAAGAAGTAGAATAGTGCTTTGAAGAATAAATTGAAATACAAAAAATTATGGAAAACAAAAAGATTACATTTGAAGAATTATGTGATCCGGAATATCGAAGGAGAGAACAATTTAAAGTCAAGTCGGAAGCAGTTTGGGCTACTTTCATAGAATTAAACGGAATGATTAATGTTTCGAAATTCTCCAAACTGTATTTAAACAAAACTCACAGTTGGTTTGCCCAACGATTACACGGCTATATGGTTGGAGGAAAACCAATGGTATTCAAGGAAGAAGAATATAGTAAGATCGCAGAATCACTCCGAGACCTGGGCAAGAAACTTAATGAGTATGCAGATAAAATTGATGCTGCCAAACTAAACAATTCATAAAACAACAAAATTAAATATCATATGATGAAATCCAGTCCTCCGCTTGCTTAAAAACGTTTGAAGAGTTCAGAATACGAATCCGCTTGCAAAGAACAAACAGCACAAATTTGCTGTATAAAGGACATAGCCGGTGGATTCGGAAATCCACCGGAACATTTTCTTTTCGGGAACGTTATCTTTCACAAAAGCGATCCATAAGAAATACCTGCCAATAAACCATGTTGCATACTAAATTTAATTCAGATTGTCAAGCTGTTCCATCGTAAGACCGGTAGCTTGTTGAATCTCTTCCATAGAGAATCCCATTTCCTTCATTTTTCGGGCAATCTTCTCAGCTTTGATTACCTCTCCTTCTTCTCGTCCTTTGACAAAACTCTTCTTCATGTTTGTATCCAGAACGTTCTTCCGATCGCAGTAACTTTTCAAGCTGTCCCAATATTCACTGCGCTGCTGACGGCTGAAAGTAGCAATCTCTGCTGCTTGAAACAGTCTGTTGAAGACACATTCTTGCAAGGCAAGCGGTCTTTCCTGTAAATTGGATAAGTTGCGGAGCACAAACATCCATTTGTCGAAGATGGTTTCCAGTTCCGCCTCCGTCTTGTTAAACTTTGGCATTTCCAGATAGATGAAGGTCAGTTTGTCGTAGAGCACTTCCTTGGTTCGTAGTTCCACCAATTGCACCTGATGGTGATAATGGTCGCTGTCTGCAATTCCGTCTTGGAAGATGAAGTTAAGAATTCCAATGATATAAACACCTTTCAATTCATAATCCCACTCACCACGCGGAGCCTGCTCGTGTATGGGGAACGTGGCATAATAAATACTTCTGTCCTTAAAGAACTGTTGTTCTCCGCGTTGCATCTCCACCAGTATTTTCTCTCCTCGGTCATTTTCACAGTATACATCGAACACGGCTCTTCTGTCGTATTCTTGTGTGCCCAAATGTTCGGTGTTCAGATAAGTGACGTCCTTGATTACTTCCTTTCCCAGCAGCAGTGCATTGAGGAAATTGATAAGTATTTCCTTGTTTATGGCTGTTCCGAAAAGCAGCTTAAAGCCAAAGTCCGTGTACGGATTGATATAACGATCTTGAAGTCCTTCTGTTCCCATAAGCTATAACCTTGATAAATACAATACAAAGAAAACAATTTTTTAATGATTTTCCCAACGTAAGCTTTCTAAAATTTCGATTTCTCCTTATATATAATAAGGTATACGTTCAAGCGGATTTCAGAATCAGCTGTTTTTTTTGACTGGCAAAGATTTTCATCTTCCTAATGTATCAAGCCGCTTCAACTGGAATAAAAGCACAATACCAAATTAAATGATACAAAATTTATATTTTTTCTTTTCTATGCAAATAGGCTGCACACATAGCTTGTACCTTTGCATCAAATCAAGAAAAACAAACAACTTAATTTGTATTTATCATGAAAAAAATCATTTTGCTGACAGCCTTGCTGTCTTTTGTTCTTGGCTTGAATGCGCAAAACATCTCTAAAAAATGCTACCGCGGCTATGTGGATGCAGGTTATTCCATTGGTGTGGGAGATTATTCTTTCGGTCGGTTTGAGGTGAATACTTCGCATGGTTATCAGTTCTCGCCTCATTTTTTCCTCGGTGCCGGATTGGGAGTTCATTTTATGTCATCTTATGAAACAGACAAGTCACCAATACCGCTTGACGTTCGAAACAACCAAGTAGAAATTCCTGTATTTGCCAACATTCGTTGCAATTTCATGAAAGCCAAAGCAAGCCCGTTCATAGACCTCAAATGCGGTGCTTTTCTTACTGAGAAAGGAAACGGATATATTGACGCCTCTATTGGTTGCCGATTCTCCTTAAACCAGAAACAGGCCATCAACCTGTCTTTAGGCTATGTCTTTGAAATGCTGTATTTCGATACATTCGATCATTTTACAAACGCTTCAAGGCTCGATTATGTAAGATCGTCTCGAATAAACAACACTGAAGCAGTCTCAATTAAACTTGGATTTGAATTCTAAACAAAAACAAAACATCATGAAAAGAATTATACTTATTGTACTAGCATTATTCACTCTGGGCTTGTCTGTAAATGCCCAAATCCTACGAGCAGAGGAACTTGAAAAATATGCCAAAGAAAGATATGGAGAGAAATGGGTAGATGCAGCAAAAAACTTAGCTTCGCAGATTTCTCTGGACAAGAATAATGCTATTACGTATGTGCAAGTTATTCCGGCGCCATCCAAAAACAAAGAGCAACTGTATGTCTTGCTTAATTATTGGTTTACGGCAACTTTTAACGATGCAAACTCTGTAATTAAACTGAACGACAAGGAACTTGGTACGATTATTGCCGAAGGTTGTGTCAGCAACATAGCACAGCATGTCGGAGGAGTGAACAACTATGCGGTAAGTATCCGACCCATCATTAAATGTGACATCAAAGACGAGAAAGTCAGAATCACTTATTCTGTACCCTACTATGATGTCATCCGAATGGTAGGAGGCGGATGGTTGTCGGCTTTCAGCGATGGGAGTGCACGGCCTTCTCGCTCGGATGAAAACTGGACTCTGGACAATTGTTTTCCATTTGCCGAAAAGGACTCCCATAAGAAAACATCAAGCAAAGCGTTGGTTATGGCACATGCCTATTCAAATGTTGTGATGGACAAGATTGAGGAATGCATCAAGAACGGTTTGACCGGTAATGAAAATGACGAATGGTAATGTATTAAGGCTCCACTTTCGTGGGGCCTTATTTTTTTCTACTTCGCTAAGAGCAGGGCACATCAGGCGCATAAAACCAACAATAAACGGACTTTAGGAAATCGTAAACGAGCCTTATGCATCAAATATCATATTCCTGAAAAAAAAATCTTGTCTGTGCAGATAGGATGCACAAGAGATGCTTATATTTGCAATATGAAAACGACTAAAAGAACATTGTCATGAAAATAGGAATGCGAAAACCTTCACTGAAGAAAAGTTTCAGTGCCCGGACTTCGGGCAGAGCAACCCGAGCCATCAAGCGGGCCATCATACCGGGATACGGGAAAAAAGGCATGGGATTGCTACATCCCAAGAGAGCCTTATATAATAAAGTGTACCGAAAAACTACTTTCAGCATCTTTGACGTGGCGAAAGCTTTCTCATCAAAGTCCCGTTCATCGAACAGTGGTTGCTGTATGACTTTTATTTTTTGGGGACTTGCTTTTGGCTTGTATCTTTTCTTATCTTAATTTTCGTCTAACTAAAACAGAAACAAAATGAAAACATTATCTATCAGACAACCTTGGGCTTCGCTGATTTGCAGCGGCATGAAAGACATTGAAAACAGAACATGGAAACCGGCACAGGTTCCATGCAGAATACTAATCCACACTTCCTCTACCAAAGTTCCCAAATCGTGGCCACAAAAGTTCGGGCCGTTTTTTTACGGCAAGCTTAGTAATGCAATAGACTTCGGTTGGATTCCTCCCGTAGAAGAAATGCCTACCTCTGCCATCATTGGCTATGTGGACGTAGTAGGCATCACAACAGAAAGCGATTCTTTATGGGCCGACGAAAAATGCCAGCAATGGATTCTCGAGAATCCTCACCTATTCGACGAGCCTATTTTGGACGTAAAGGGAAAACTGAACTTGTTTGAATACGACCTGGACGAGAATAATCTGCCGCCAGCACACCAAATTCATCTGATTAAGCCTCGGATCGAAGGAGAAAAATATATCGTGACATACACGGATGAGGCTATGACCGAACAATGGAACGATTTGCAAAAGTTTCAGGAAGGAGATGATATGCTCTTTTATGACTCTGACGATATGGCCGACATTACAGACGAAGACGACAACCAGATTCCGATAAAAGAAATTGTCATCCAGAATGAAAGTGGCACTAAAGTATTGCATTTTGAAGTGACAAACAAGGGTTATTGGGTGGAAAATGAAGACACAGAAGAGGAGACTTGGTCAATTATCTTCAGTCTGGGCAAGAAATTGGACTAAGAAGCTGTCATACACTGGAAGATGATGTTGCTTTTGTCAGAGCACGAATTTATGTCGCAAAGGCTTTTTTTACAGGATATATGATGCCTTATCAGAACGAAGTTGCTAAATTTGTATCGAAAAAAGTTTATCCACTCATAGATTAAGTTTCTGAATAAACAGTTGTAACCATGCTCAAAATTCGTTGTGTCGTAGAACGCATCACATACCAAAACCAAGAAAACGGCTACTCGGTGATGAAAGTAAAAGTGAAAGGGTATAATGACCTGGTCACACTTGTCGGCTATTTGCTGGAAGTGCCTGCAGGCAGTGTACTGCTCTGTGAAGGCGAATGGAAGGTGGACAAGAAATATGGGAACCAGTTTGTGTGCCAATCTTGGGAAGAGGTGATGCCGGCTACAGTATATGGCATCGAAAAATATCTGGGCAGCGGACTGGTAAAAGGCATTGGCCCAAAGTTTGCCCAACTCATAGTAAAACAGTTCGGCGAGGAAACAATCGACATCATCGAAACGGATATTGAACGGTTGAACGAGGTTCCGGGCATCGGAAAAGGACGAATCAAGATGATTCGAGAGAGTTGGGAAAAGCAAAAGGACATAAAAAACGTGATGCTCTTTCTGCAAGGCTATGGCGTGAGCACAGCCTATGCCGCCAAAATCTACCGGCAATACGGAAAAGACAGTATCGACAAGGTGAAGGACAATCCCTATCGGCTGGCTGACGACATCTGGGGTATCGGTTTTAAAACAGCCGACGGCATTGCACAAAAGATGGGCTATGAAAAGAATGACATTCGCCGATGCAGAAGCGGCATCATCTATACTTTAAACCAACTGGCCAACGAAGGACATGTGTATGCCGAAAGAGAACAGCTGATAAAAACGGCTCTTGAATTGCTCGAAGCAGAAGAGACATCCATTGAAGAAGCGCTACAAAGCATGATTCTTTCGGAGGATCTGAAAACAGACGAGGAAGCTATTTACCTCCCACCCTTTTATTATGCCGAAGCAGGTACATCCAACCGCCTGCAGACACTCATGTATGCATCGGGCAACAATATGTTTGCACAACAAATAGACGTACAAGCGCTGTCCAAAGAAACGGGCGTGATGTATGACGAAGTTCAGATTCAGGCTATAGAAGAAGCTGTCCGATCTAAAGTGATGGTGCTTACCGGAGGGCCGGGAACAGGAAAGACTACAACCACACAAGGGATTATTGCCGCCTTGAAGCATATGGGACTGAGGATTTTGCTGGCTGCGCCTACCGGTCGTGCAGCAAAACGAATGAGCGAAGCTACCGGCATGGAAGCAAAAACCATCCATCGTTTGCTGGAGTTCAGTCCGATGGAGGGATATAAACGCAATGAGGACAATCCCTTGCAAGGAGATGCTCTTATCGTAGATGAGTGTTCGATGATAGACATCATCTTGATGAATAATTTGATGAAAGCTATACCACATTCCATGCGCATAGTTTTTGTGGGCGACATCGACCAATTACCCAGTGTAGGTGCGGGAAATGTGTTGCGCGATATCATCGAAAGCGACATCATACCGGTAATTCGGCTGACACGCATCTTTCGTCAGGCACAAAGCAGTCGCATTGTCATGAGTGCGCATGCCATTAATCAGGGCAAATTTCCCGATATCAGCAACGGCAAAGCCACCGATTTTTTCTTTATCCAACAAGAGGAACCGGAAACGGTGGTTTCAGAAATTGTCAATCTGGTGAAAAACCGCCTGACAAAAGCCTATAACCAAAGTGCCAGCAGCATTCAAGTACTGACTCCCATGCAACGAGGCATCGTGGGCGCAGCCAATTTAAACATGGCTTTGCAACAAGCTCTCAATCCGTCAACAACGGCATTACATCGTGGCGGTTATGCCTTCCGTCAGGGAGACCGCGTGATGCAGTTGCGCAACAACTATGACAAGGATGTCTTCAACGGAGACTTAGGGTATGTGGAGTCTGTCGACATGGAGGAAAGAACGCTGTGCGTTAATTTCGAAGGACGTGCCGTGGCATACGAAGCCTCAGAATTGGATGAACTGACTTTAGCTTATGCCACTACGATTCACAAATCTCAAGGATCGGAATATCCCATTGTGGTGATGCCCATCTTGATGTCGCACTTTATGATGTTGCAAAGAAACCTGGTTTATACGGGTATCACGCGAGCAAAAAAAATCTGTGTTCTGATTGGAAGCAAAAAAGCTCTGTCGTATGCCATCCGCAATATGTCAGTACTGAAACGCAACACGAAGCTGAAGGAAAGGCTTAGTCTGCACTTGAATAAGGAAGTGGAATCAGAAGCAGCTACACCTTATATAATAACAGCCTTTGAGGATAATAAACAAATGGCTGCTGAATCGGAAATAAAGTTCACAACTTCTCAAGAAAACAAATCTAAAAACAAAAAGGACTATTATCAAGAATAAAATATGAACCACTTTGCAGCTATAGATTTTTAGACAGCCCACAACGAGTGCTGTTCCGTGTGATTGGTCGACATCGTGTTTGTTCGCAAGCATGAGATAACCGACTCGTTTGACTCATTTATTTGTCCGGAACCGAATTATTACAAATACTTTTGTTCGTAAGTGCATGGACTTACGAACGAAGATACTGCTGAGGCGCCCCTCTTTCCTGAAGTATGGCAACAAATAAAGCTTCTGATCGAAGGGTTGCCCTTAGTGGCTCACAACGCTCCTTTTGACAAAAGTTGCTTGAAAGCGGCATTCCAATGCCATCAAATGAACTATCCCGATTTTGAGTTTTACAACACACTCAAAACATCAGTATAACTAAAAATAATGGTCAAAATGTTTGGATTTTAACATAGAAAGCAAATCCGGCGGAACGTAATCATTAACTTACAGTTTCTGAACACCATTGGAAACACCCATGTTGCAAATCCGGTGGAACGTAAAAATTACTTTGATTATCATTTTTGAATTATATACACTTATAATTTCTTTTAAGAGAAAAAGATTCCCAAATGCAGATAGACTGCACACCTTTATATTATATTTGCAATAAAATCATGCGGCGGTATATTAATTACGTAATTGCCTATTATGGCCTAAATGTGATTTACTTCAAAATTGGTTATTGCTGGTTCGAATCCAGTCCGCCGCTCATAACACTCTACGGAATAGAATAGTTTGCAAGATTTACGAATCAGAAGAATTTACCAACAAGAGGTACTAAGTTTATGCTAACGGGTTACACTGAAGCGTGCGGAAAATTTAGTCTGAAACACTACGTTTCTCATAAAGTTCAATGGGCAAGCCGTCCGGATCTTGAAAAAACACAAAACGCTTCTGAGTATATTCGTCAATACGTATCTGCTCATGAGCGATTTGTTTCGTATCGAGTTCCCTTACAGCCTCATCAACATCATTAACCTCGAAAGCCAGATGCCTTAAGCCTGCGGCCTCAGGATGTGTCAGTCTTTCAGGAGGGCTCGGGAACGAAAAAAGTTCTACTACATAGTTTCCATCCAACGCAAGGTCTGCTTTGTAGGAATTTCTTTCTTCTCGATAATGTTCGGAAATAAGCTCAAGTCCCAAAACATGCGTATAAAAATCCAAGCTACGTTGATAATCAGAACAGATAACGGCAATATGATGTACTTTATTCAATTTCATAAGTAACTATCTCAAAATTAAACTTATACTCTTTTATACAAAATGGATATAGACCATTTAACACGACAAAATTATATAATTCCAGAATACATACAAACATCACATCCATAAATAATTCACCTATTAAGAAACACAAACGAGAAAATAAATATCAACTCACTGCCCAAAAAACAATATCAAAAGGAAGTAGAAGCCGAGACTTTTTTGTATTTTAGCTAAAGGAAACGAAAACAAAAGAGAACCTAATGAAAGAAGAATGCTTGATTTGTCGCGCTCCTCTGGAGTATCTGCAAACAGAAACACAGATGGAATGCGCACTGTGCCACCGCATTGAGGAGAGTAAAACCAGATGCATACACGGACATTATATCTGCAACGACTGCCATACCAAAGGATTGGATTCCATCATGGCTTATTGCCTGCAAGAGAAATCCAAAAATCCCATTACGATATTCGAACAAATGACCTCCATGCCATTCTGCCACATGCACGGACCAGAACATCACATTCTTGTAGGTGCGGCACTGCTTACAGCCTGTCATAACGCCGGAGGTGATATCGATTTGGCAACGGCACTGAAAGAAATGATGGCACGCGGACGCAAAGTTCCTGGAGGAACGTGTGGCTTTTGGGGATGTTGTGGAGCTGCCGTCAGCACCGGAATGTTTTTTTCTATTCTCTCCGGAGCTACTCCCCTAACCTGCGATTCCTGGGGACAAAGCAATCTGATGACAGCAGAATCCTTATACCATATAGGCAAGATAGGCGGGCCTCGATGCTGTAAGCGAAATTCATATTTGTCGATGCAAGCAGCAGCCGGATTTCTGCAAAAAACAAAAAATATATTATTGGACATGAACGAAATCTCTTGCAAACAATCTCAACAAAATAACCAATGCATCGGATTACGCTGTCCGTTTCACCCATCACACAAAAAATGATCTGACATGAGAATACTGATACTTTGTACCGGGAACAGATGTCGCAGCCAAATGGCTTGTGGCATTCTGAAACACATAAAGCCTTCGTTTGAAGTACATTCAGCAGGTGTCAGACCTGCCACAGAAGTGCATCCATTGGCCATACAAGTAATGAAAGAAATAGGTATCGACATAAGCAATGCACAACCCAAACAAGTGAACGAATACTTGGACCAACCGTGGGACTATGTAATAACCGTGTGCAATCATGCAAAGGAGACCTGCCCGTTATTTCATGGAAATGTAAAACACAAGATACACATAGGGTTTGACGACCCGGATGCTTTCGTCGGATCACCCGAAGAGGTGCTCCCGGAATTCAGAAGAGTACGCGATGAGATATTGCAACGCCTGCAAATCTTTGCCGATTCCATTTAACCCCCAATATTTACATTGCATAAAAAAGAAACAATGAAAGATTTCGCAGCCATAGATTTTGAAACAGCAAACAGCGAGCGATCATCGGTATGCTCGGTAGGCATTGTCATCGTAAAAAACGGAGTAATAAAAGACACCTTCTATTCTCTCGTCAATCCGGAGCCCAATTACTACAATTATTTTTGTACCCAAGTGCACGGACTGACCCAAAAAGACACAGAAAATGCACCATCTTTTCCGGAAGTATGGAAGCAAATAGAGCCTCTGATAGATGGTTTGCCCCTTGTGGCTCACAATGCCCGCTTTGACTCAAGTTGCCTAAAAGCCGTGTTCCGAACATATCAGATGGACTATCCCAACTATGTTTTCTACGACACACTCAGCAAATCCCGCCAAGTGTTGCCTGGCTTGGAGAACCATAAACTACCCACTGTAGCAAAAGCTTGTGGCTATAATTTGGAAAGTCACCACCACGCCTTGGCCGACGCTGAAGCATGCGCATGGATTGCCCGAGAAATTTTGTAATTCCATGCCAGTACAGCTTGTATTTCTGGCAGATATGTGTATATTTGCACATTACGTGCAAGCAACCGACAGAACATGACTTGCGTAGCCCGTTTTGGTTTTCAGTCCTATTCGTGCTTGCCCCGGGAACAGATAGTTTCCCATGCTGCTTACACCCAATTGAGTAAATACTTCAAAACCAAAAACCATAAACGTATTAATTCTCATAACAGTACAAGTTTTACTGTCCGGATTGATTGTCCGGAGAAGGAAACTGCTACGACCTTCACCGTAAAGCTTTTTCGAGCCAAAAAGAAGTTCGAGGAATTACTCATTCAGGCAAACAAACCACACATAGAAGCTATGGAGGAACTAAAGAATTTTGGAAAAAAATTGTTTGGGTTATAAAATACAGAACTTATGGGATTATCTGAAACAATCCATATCCAAAAGCAGGAAGAGGACAAGAAACTTTTTCTTGACTTGCTTTTATTGGGTGACGAACAAGAGGACATGATCGACCGCTACCTGAACCGCGGAGAGCTGTACGTGATGTATGGAGCAAACTCCACAGTCCTGGGAGTGGCAGTAATGACCGAGGAAGGCAAGGTACTGAAAGACATGATATACTTCCAAAAAGACCTGGTCTGACTCCCAGAAAACAAAAACAATCAAAAAAACATAGTGACATATGATTCGAAAAGCTCATCTTGCAGACTTGCCCTCTGTGCTGGATATTTGGCTCCAAACCAACCTGGAAGTACACTCGTTCATTTCGCCACACTATTGGCAAAATAATGTAGACTACATGAAACAAGTACTGCCACAGGCTGAAGTCTTTGTTTATGAGGACAAAAACAAAATCATGGGTTTTGTGGGCCTTGAAAAGGATTATATAGCCGGAATTTTTGTTTCCAAGGAATTCCGGTCGCAAGGAATTGGAAAGCAAATCCTGGACTTCCTAAAAAGCACACATCCTACGCTCTCTTTGTCGGTATATGCCAAGAACCAAAAAGCTATCCGCTTTTACCAAAGAGAGAGTTTTAGAATCATTGACGAGGGGATGGACAAAGAGAACCAAGAAGCAGAGTTCCGGATGCAGTGGAAGTAATAGCCCAAACAGTGGTAGCAGCAGAAAGCACACTTTTGAGGGATGCACAAAGCGGACGCAACCATGAAACAGACCCTGACAGCCGGAATCCGGAGGACGACAACCGTTTTAATTCACGGCATCCAAAAGAGTAAATCCAGCCCAATATTCAGGATCCGAATACACCTTCAGCCCGTCCACTTCATACTCTCTCAGATATTGCTGCGCCTTCTTAAGCGAATCAATCTTGCTGTTTCCGTTCAGCCAATGCTTATAGAAGGCAATCATGAACAAATACGTAACATCATCGTCAACAGACCATAAGGTTGTCAGGATGCTATGCACGCCGGCACGCTTAAATGCCCGGGACAATCCCCAAACACCTTCAACACTGACAGTGCCCAAACCCGTTTGACAAGCAGAAAGCACAACCAATTCTGTCCCGAGCAAATCAAATGCTGCTATTTCTGCTCCCGTCAAAAAGCCGTCGGCTTCGAAAGGACTTTCCAATCCCTGCCCGCTGTTTTTTGCTCCTGAGAACAACAAGCCACACTGATGCAAGGAGTTGTCGTTCGCCCCAAAGACAGAACGCTCCCGGGAAACCCGGGTGTCTTTGCCTTGCTTGCTTACCGGATTCCCCCAACAAAAGCCATGCGTGGCAATGTGAATCGCCCTCGGACAAGTTCCGCTCTGTCTCCTAAAAACATCTTCGCTGGCATCCTTCCCTGTGTACAAAATACCCTCCTGCTGATGTTGTTCCAATATTTTGGCTATCTCTGACACCTCTTGTAGCGTAGATAACGAAATATCATCAAGCGAACCACGCTTGCGACTGCGCTTCATGGATGCAACAACCTCATCATCGGTGACACGGTAGTTCATGCCACCAAACAGCACAAACGCATTGCGGTTTTTTGATCTCGATTTTAAAATCTCGGCAGTTGATGTCACACGATACACCTCCAAATGAGAAAGTGGCATGTTGGCATTCTCCGACACACAGTGTTCAAAAGGAGATTCCCAAAGATTGCCGGCGGGCGAAAAATACACTCTGCTCACATCCTTCAACACATTTTCAAGAGGTTTCCACACCAGGTTATACATCCGTAAGTCAGGTTTCCTGCTGTCACAACCGTCATGCCATGCAATCAAATCGAACAAAGGAACCTGAACGGGAAGCATATTCCCGGATTTAATGACATAAGCCACATAATCAAACCTATAGGATTGCCTGTAGTCCTGCACCACCGCCAGTTCTATTGCTGCCTCTCCCGGCTTCAGCTCTTTCTGTATGTCTTTCCAAGTAGAAGCATGAAAACCGGAACCAAGTCTTGCATATAGAAACCGCTGCCTTTCTTCGATAAAATCCTCAATGACGGACTCCTCAACAGGACGGTCTTTATACGGAAGTTCCCGCACAACATTCAAGTCACTCAGGCCTTGCAACATTTCGTTATATGCTTCCTTGAGAACAGAATCCCCGCTGCTTTGAACTGCATGGCGCATGTGGTTCTCAGACTGCAGTAAATAGCTTTTTCCGAGAAGAAGCGCATCATAAGCCACGCCCGACAAGGAAGGTACGGACGCAGCTGCATAAGCCAGAAAAGGAACAAACGTGCTTAGCGAAAAGGCATATTGCTCCCAATAGGCAGCCTGGCGCGACAAGGAAGCCGCAATGATGTTTTCTGAAATTTGCTTCTTAACCAAGTCAACGTACAAGGCACAATACGAATGGGCCTTGGCATACTGATTCTGTTCGTAGCAGTCGTAGAGCAGACTTTCTATGGCATTCAACGTCTTTCGGCTGTTCTTGCCATAGACAGCCATGCTTTGTCGGATTACATCTTCGTCAGCCCGAATGATTTCCGTTGCCTGCTTGCCTTGCATCTTCAACAAAGAAGGAATCCGCTCCGACATCTCCAGCTGCAACGTAGCCGAATGGACTCTTCCTACCAGTTCCCGTATGTCGTCCATCGTAGAAACCGACTCGGCATGTCGCTTGTCTGCAACATAAAAATCAAACAGACTCAAAAGACTATGCACCAGATCTTCTGCCGGAGACTGCTGTTCTTTTTGAATGGAAACCATTTTCTCAGCATATCGTATCGCTTCCTTGAAGTTAGCCATGCGATAATTTGCCTTTGCCAATATGCGCAACGGCGGAATCATGGAAGGACTGTTGTCACCATAGGTCTTACGGTAGATTTCGCAGACTTCTCCGGCCAATGCAACCGCTTCCCGGCAAGCCTCAGCCTGGACAAATATATCCGACAAGATGGAGGCTGTTCTTGCATAGTCCAATCGACTTTGTCCGGGCAAGGAACGCTGTATGTCCAAAGCCTTCTTTCCAACCGATACCGCTTTTTTGCTATCGCCGGCCAGGACGGCATAAGATGCATGAATGATGGCACTGTTAACATAAGCCTCCGAGTTTTGGCCCAAATACTTGCCATGCATTTCAAGAGCCCTTCCGGAATAGTTGGCGGCATCCACATAGTTGCCCAAGTTGTAAGCGGAATTTGCCTTTTCGCTGTACTGCTGCATCTGTTCAATCAGTTGGCCGATGTCATCCATTTTATCATCTTTTTGGGCAAAGGATGCGGATGTGAAAGCCGGCAACAAGACCAAAACCTTCAAGAAAGATAATATTCTTTTCACCATGTTATTAAGAGTGTAGTCAGAAACTGTCGGGACGCACGGTCCATCCGTTTGGCTTTTTGACATTTTGTATATTTCACCTTGTCGAGCGTGGCTTATTTCCAGTCCAATGGACAGTTAAAGAAAAATACGCCAATCCCAGAGGGCAAAATACGAGCCATCACATTGAAACTGTGCATTGTAAGGCTAAATTTCCGGTATGTAAAACGGACGCAAACAGAAGCCAAACGGCCTTGTTTTTCGGTGTTTTCCCATGATTTATGAAAAATCCTTACTCCCTTAAAAAACTTCCGTGGTGTCTTGTTGCACTTCACTTGAGAACTTTTGAATTATCTCAAGGTGATTTTCCAAGAATCACAAGGGAATTTCCCGTGAATATACAGTTTTTATACGGATTTTTTGCCGTTTTGCCTGCATAATTATTCATTTTCTTCTCCAGACGGAACTTTTTAACGAGGGCATGTGTCAAACAAACAAGAGATTCAGTAACAGAAAGACAGGAAAAACGAGTCACTAATTACTTTTTGGAAAAACAGGCTTCAACCATACAGATGCTTTCGCAAAAAAAGAAAAGCCTTGAACAACAATCATTAAGACCTGCTATTCTTCTAAAACCAAAGTAGCCATCTTGTTGTGCGCTACAGCAAACCGGACGATAATGTCTCTGTCGGCAAAACTAAGCCGGGCTTGAAAACGTTTCCTCATTACCCCCATAACTTGTTTCTTGCTTTTTGCTCCCAACAAGAGAATAGTCGACAAGGCGCAACAAAGAGCTTGATTGACCGTCTTTTCTTGTATTCTGCCACCGAGCTGTTCATAAAGCTCAGTGGCCAGGATACATTCTTCCTGTTTTCCTCCAGGAAACATCTGTCCGTAGACAGATGCCAGCGCATTGTTCATAGCATTTTGTTTCTTTGCAGTTGTCATGGATGAGTTGCATTAAATTCTTCTCTGTTCTGATAAGTTACAGTAGGAGTTTGACCATTCATAAACTCATCTAAAGATATATCAGAAAAGAAGCGGTCACACATTAGTCTATCATCCGCCCTGAGTCGGGCATACTGGTCGCTTGAGAGTCTGTTACGTCTATCATACGCACTCTTGATACTTGTAAGCAACGAGGAACTGCGTGTTCTCAAGTCAAGAATGACTCTTCTCGTACTTGGACCGGTACCATTTCTCAAAATAGAATTGTACTCATTAACGATAGAATTGCAGCAATCAGCATAAACTCTCCATGTTGCCGGATCCCTTTCTTTACTGATGAATTGCTCTGCCTGTTCTGTTCGTTCGAGCAAAGATTCGAGTTTGTCAAGACATTCCTGCTGGAATTGTTGTATCATAAGGAGCGGTGAAAGCATCTCACCCAAAGTCCTGGGTTTAAAATGCGAGTCAACCACAATTTGAGCATTTGCTCCGACGGCCAGGAATGCAGCAGCCATTAGGGATATAAACTTTTTCATTGTGTCGTTTTTAATGAATATACGTTTTAAGGAAAGAAACACTGCATTAATCAATGTTCCAGTAAGCATCCGGATCTCCTTCAAAAGCATCATTTATCACATCGTCGCTATAGCCCATCTCATCTTGAGCATAAGAGCCGGAGAACTCGCCATAGTGTGTACCATAGTCATCATCATCCTGGTACAAATCATCGTAATTATATTCGCGCATATCAATCTTATTATCAGTTTTCATTATGAATAGTTACCACGTCCAGATGGAACTGTTGCAGTCCATGCTGTTTTGCTGGGTAGTAGTATTGCCAAAGATATCCGTACGGCCCGTAGTGGAAGTACCGATGATTTGACCATAAGGATTATGATGGGTGGTTGTTGTATTGCCAAAGATGTCCGTACGACCTGTTGTAGAGCTACCCGTCGAACGGCCGTAAATATCAGTATGCTGTGTTGTTGTGTTGCCAAAAATATCAGTACTGCCGGTTACAGAAGTTCCCATTGTGCGTCCATAAGGATCGGTGTGCGTGGTGGTTGTGTTGCCGAAGATATCTGTGCGGCCTGTTGTAGAGATTCCGATTGTACGGCCATAAGGATCGCAGTGCGTGGTAGTTGTGTTGCCAAATATGTCCGTGCGGCCTGTTGTTGAAGTGCCGGTAGTACGTCCATAAGAGTCACGATGCGTCGTGACGGTATTGCCGAAAATATCTGTATGAGCTGAGGTTGACGACCCCACGTTGAACTGTGCCGATGCAGAGCTGCTGATTACAGCGACAGCTGCAGAAAGGAAAAACTTTTTCATTGCTGTTTGTTTTTGAATTAATACTTTTGTTTGGTTCTTATATCCCTTTATTCCAAAAATGAGAAAAAGGTAAACGGGCAAGGCAAAATATTTACCAACAAGTTATTCAGGGTGAACAGCAGATGTGCCCTAGGTGCATGCCGCAATGTGCTTTCTGCCGCAGGTAAACAAAAAAATATAAAAGGCTCCTCCCGTCCGACTGTATCATCAGAAAGAAGGAGCCAACAATAAGGTTTTGCAAGGGCCGGCATCACCCCGGACAACAGAAAGCCCGACACAGCCAGTCCCTTAAGCGTGTATGCCTCAACACCATGCACAAGGCAACCACAGGCAAAGAAGAAACTGTTACAGATGGTTGCTGCATAGCCTTGAACCATTCTTTAAGATAATTCCAGTTATGCTTACTGCAGATTTCTCGAACAATGAAATAATAGATATAAGGGTTTATAAGTGTGATGGGACGCAACGCGTACTTTCCATCTTTATTGAGGTTCATTGTATAGTTGAGTACTCCGCAAGAGAGTGGATCACCATCCATACATTCTTCAATTGCTTTAGAAGCTACAGTCTTACGTACATGCTTCAAAACCGGATTCATATCAAGATAATCAGGCAGTTCTAATGTAGTGTAGTTGGGTGTACTCATAAAATAGTCGAGTGCTTCTTTATGTGTTAGTGACAGGATGTTCTTTGTCATATCGGTATATTGATTTTGTTTCTTTGCTTATTTATTCCAAAACTCAAAGAAAGGTAAATGCACATTCTGTTTCTGTGCACAACCTCTCTTCATAACAAGAGTCTGAAACAGATGTTATATTTTCTCAATCTTTTTGATAAGTTCATTAGCCTTGTCTGCAATAGCCTTACCTTGATTTTCTCGAACGATTTCCTTAAGAATTATGATTGCTTTCTTACGGTCGTTGTCTTTAAGATGAGCAATAGCTAAGTTCCAAGCGATATCAACCGTGTATAGCGAATAGTCGCTGTATTCATCGCCCTTGGCCAATGAATAGAAAGAAGTCAATTGTTCTATCGTCTCAGTCAAGTTTTCACCAGACTCAACATTTCTGAAAACTTTTCCAAGCTCTTTCAGCGTGTCATCTTCGGGACTGCGGTAAATGGCATCCATCGGCTCGTAGTATTCCACTCCAAGAGAAACAGTCTGCTCGTATTGGTAATACTTATATCCACCAAATCCTACAAAGAAGATAACGCTTGCCGCTGCAGCATATCGTGCAACGCGAAGCCATAATCCCACTTGTTTGGCAGGAAGTTGGGCTGCTCTTCTAAATGAATCCTCTGATTGTTTACCGATTCTATCTATAATATCCCGAGATACTTTACATGAAATGTCGCCCATTTGCTCCACCGCCAAGGCGATAACTTGCGCACGCTTTCTTAATGCCGGAATCTCTTGAAGTTTACCAAGGTATTGTTTCTCCTCTTCCGGTGTCAGTTGTTTTTTAAGGAAACGGTTGGTCAACTCATCAAAATGACTCATCCGGTCGTTTGACCATATCGCAGTTTGATATTCTTTCTCATCAAGGGCGGCGATGCCTTTTATGACAACAGCATCCCTCTCAGCGCGCAGGGTTCGCATCTCATCCATAGCCAATGCAAAAGTCTTGGCACGCTCAAGCAATGCCTTGTCAGCCTTCAGTTCTTCAATGAAAGCCAACTCTTCATCATGAGTAAGCTGCTTCTTCAAGAAACGCTCTACTCTCTTGTCAAAGTCTTCCATCCTATTCATAAAACTCTCTGATGATTCTCATGAAACGCTCTTTTAGCTTACTCATACATTGGCTCTTTTTGGATTTCACAGAGTCGGGACCTTTAAAGCCTATCAACTCTGCAATTTCCTTCATTTGAAGTCCGTCGCCATAGTATGACCACAAGATTTCCTCGCAAGGACTGGGGAGGTCCTGCACAATCTCACGCATCACAGCTCTTTGCTCTGCTGTAATGCCATCGCCCAAACCAAGTATTGTTTCAATCTGAGAAGTACTATATTCGTCGCCCTCTGTATTTTCAACAGCCCTTTCAAACGAGATGCTATCGGGTTGCCTGTCAAGCAGTTTTCTCCCCTTGTTCATGCATATCGCTGTAAAATAGGTCGACAAGGAGGAAGTAAGCGCAACAAGCTTGCCGCTTTGAATGTTCTGATAGAGTGTAATACAGGCTTCTTGATAGATGTCTTCAGCATCATCAAGAGAGAGGGCAAGTCGATTTTGCAGTACAACCAGAGTCTTGTTTCTCTGCTCTTCGAAGAAAAGGTTGAGAACCTTCTCATCAGGTATTTCAAATATATCTTTCTTTGCCATTGTTATTTACTGATTTCAATTACCATATCTTGTCGTTTGGCATCAATCTCTTTCCGCATCAAATCTTGTACCTTATAAATCCAGGCATCATGATATCCTAATCGGGTCGTTGAGAGTACTTGGTGTATATAATAAGACATGGGTCCATAAAACTTTCCGTTCTTCTTGGTTTCGGCATTTACCTGCGTGCTCTTGCAAGCCTCCAGGAAGACCGCCGGTGCCTGACCTTCTTTTATGGGTACTACAAAATGCGTACTTCTGCTACTTTTAGCTCGATACACTTTACCGTTTTTGGAAAAGCCTCGCTTCGTGCCTCGCGTGAACGTTTCCTCATCCAAGTCGCGCGATGCTTTTCCGGCATGACAAGCATCAATGACTACATAGAGTATTCCTTTGCTTCCAAGCTTGAAACGCAGAGCATCAAGGTATTCTGCAAGCAAATCATCCGTAATGTGATTTTCACCTTCATATACGCCTTTTTTGTAAGCAATAGGCGCATCAATGGGCACAAGGCTCTCATCCCACCCGTCTTCTTCATCTCCATTCTCATCTTCGAAAGGTTGGCCATGGCAAGAAAAATGCAGATAGACGACTGCTCCTCTTGAAACCCTTTTGGTTAGCTGTTTGAGCTGCATCAGAATATTATCATGAGTTGCTTTCGTTTCCGTGATAACGCTCACGTTGAACCCTTGTTTTTTTAGCAACGGGGTGATGAGTGACACATCATTGACACCATGAATATTGTTCCACTCGCTCGCCTTGTCCAACGCATGATAGTTTGAAATGCCTACCAACAGGGCATACTTTCCCTGTGCGTAACTGTTTGTTATACATAAAAGAAGTAGTAGTGCTATCGTCGTCAATTGCTTCATCATTGATTTAAAGTATGTATGCCACAAAGTTACTAATTTAATGCTTCCAAAAGAATAAAACCGGCCCAATAGTATGAAGTTCATCAAATATTCCCAAACTAAAAAAGTTGACACAACGATCATGTTTTTATTCGGATGATGGACCAGCCATATCGTCAAAGTCAATGCGCATAATATAGAGATTGTCCTCATTATCATCCTCATGCAACAATAAGTCACCAGACATACTGAAATTCCATTGCTCAACATCGAAAAGATAGTCAAAAAACGTCTTTTCGTTTTCTGACTGAAAATTACCTCTCATAGACTCAAATAACTTGATGTCTGAATCTCATAAATTATGAATGATTGTATTTCTCATTATTTATTTTTTGTATTTTAAGGTTCTAAAGAACAGCTGATTGATTTCAAACCCATTGATTGTGCAAGGTTGACCACCTTGCGCAATCAATGGCGATAATAGGATACGATAAAGAAAACTCAAGGAAACTCTTTCCTGACCAAACGCAATAAGTTGTATGATATTATAGGTAGGTTGAAGATAATGTTAAATCAGATTTGGTGTACCTCTGCTACTAATTATGTTCTGTTTTCGTGTAAATTATAAAGAGAATGCTTCGTTTCCAATTCCAATAGCTTTAACTTAATGTCCAGTCCACCTCCATATCCAGTCAAAGTCCGGTTACTTCCGATGACTCGATGGCAAGGGATGACAACCGACAGTGCATTTGCATTGTTTGCATTGGCCACTGCTCTTACGGCTTTCGGCTTACCGATGATTCTTGCCAATGCGGCATACGAAACGGTTTCTCCATAAGGGATGCTGAGAAGTGCTTTCCAAACTGTCTTTTGAAAGTCAGAACCTACCAGGGCCAGATGCAAATCAAAGTTTTGCCGCTTTCCCGAGAAATATTCTTCCAATTGAGATTGAGCAGCTTCAATTACGCCGGATGTTCCTTCCCGGTAAGTGGCAGACAGAATCTGTTCTAATCTTTTTTTTATTTTTTGACTATGTGTATCAGTCTGCCAGTCACACAACACGAGCGAATCTTGAACAGAACCAAGCAAAATGCAACCAATCGGTGAGACATATTGTTTTACTGTAATCGTATTCCTATAATCCATCTGTTACTCTTTCATACAAATATTTATTCAATCAGACCGGGTTGTTCTTTATACTCCTCTTACAAAGTTGCAAATTCAGTTTAGGCATATCCGGCCATAATCCTCCACTCTCCAGAAATCATGTTTGATAATATGTGAAATAGCAAAATTCATAATATCAACCTTAGATTTAAAAACAATTATACCACAAAGTTAGTGTTTTTACTATAATCATAGCATTATCTAAAATGAATTTCTTAATAACGAATAAACAGAATTTCTTCTTGGTTGTGGCACACAAGGTAATGCCTTCGAACATCCACAAAAGCAAACCTTTTATTGTTGGGCGCGAAATTTTATTATTCAATGCAGATAGACTGCATAGTTTGATGCTATTTTTGCAATCGAAATTCAGTTTGCATTCCTAAACTATTTTAATAATTCTATACTTGAAGGCCACAACTTCCGTGCGATGAAAAGGCAACTTCAGAAACCTGTCTTAAAGTGTAGTTTTCATACTCAGAAAAATACAAGAGCATAGAATAATTAGTCATATTTTTATTAAGTTTGCCATAAACAATACAAAATACAGAAAATCTATAATAAAGAATCCGAAAAAAACAAGAAGAAGTCCATCCTATCTATTTCGAATTAGATAATCCAAGAGAGATTCGGATGCTTCTCTTTTGGGTTATGATGTGCGTTTAATTTCAAAAATAATTGATATGAAAAAAGTAGCTTTTGTGTTATTAGCGTTCTTCGCCAATGTTCTGTTTGTGCATGCACAAACATACCAAGTAAACCTATCAGCAACACTGACAAAAGACTATGAAATGTTCAAGAAAGGTGAAAAAATCAAGATTGAGGCCCTTGAACATGAAGTGAAAGAAGATAATGGAAACTTGGTTGATCTGTTCCATATTTCCATAAACGGACAAAAATGTCCAATCAAGAATAATATCCAAGACAGAATGAATTTTGAGTACAAAACCGTGCAAGACCTGTGGGATGCACAAGTTATCTCCAATGTACTTAAGACAATTACAAAAAAGGGACCACAAAACCAGATGCGCAATGAAATGGAAAACGATGCACTGGAGTACATTTCCAAAGTGAAAGGCTACAACATGGAGCTGCAGGACCCCTTCTTAGAGAACTATATCTATAGCCTGTTAGCAAAGATTGCTCCTGTGGATGTCATCGATGGACGACCAGGAAATGTAAATATCCTTTTGGTGAACGACCCGGAAACGAATGCCGCCATGTATCCGAATGGTACCTTAATCATAAATTCGGGACTTCTGTCATGCCTAAACACAGAGGATGAACTAGTTGCAATTTTAGCTCACGAGGTTGCCCATTTTATCCTTGACCACAGTGTACAAAACGTAAACAAGATACTTCTTCGCAAGAAAAGAGCCGAGTTCTGGAGCGCTGTGGCAACAGGAGTTGCCGCAGCAGCAGAAGGAGTGGCTGCTTCCCGTAATCGCTATTACACACCTGGAGCTGTAACATTAGGTGTTGCCGCCCTTTCCTCTGCCATAGCATCCGAAGTCATTGAACATTTAGGAATGAAATATAATCATGAGCAAGAATATGAAGCAGACGAAATGGCTGTCGAAGTATTGAAGATTCTCCGGTATGACCCAAATGCCCTAGCCACAGCTTTACATAAGTTGCAGGCCGTACAGGTGAAGGATCGAGTGCATAGCATGTATTTCCAATCATACACACATCCGGCTTTGATAGAACGCATTCAAAAAGCAGGCGTGCCACAAGACAAACATGACGTAAATTTTGAAAGAATGATTTCGTTTGCAGTAACGAGTACTGCACGGATGAAATTTGAAGACAGAAGATTCAGACAGGTATTACCTTTGGTTTCACAAAACATCCAAAACCGTGTAGGTTCTTCAGAAGACTACATATTAAAGGCCAACTGTATGATGTCGCTATACAACACCGCAGAGTCCAATGCAGAGATTTTGCAATTAGTGGCCGATGCCAAGAAATTGGAACCTTCCAACATTAACATTTACAAGACAGAGATACTGGCCTATCTAAGAACAAAAGAATATCAGAAAGCTGTCGCTTTAATAGAGGAATACATGGCTAAACTGAAGCAAATGCGCGCATCACTTCAAGAAATCGAGGATGATAAAACTTGGGACAATTCCAACCAATTTATTTTGGAAGAAATTGCCTGGTCGGAAAAGATGAAAGTCAAGGTACAAAATCTTTAATCCCAAAGACATCACTCAATCAAAAAATAAAGAATGGCAACGACACTGCCATTCTTTATTTTGAATAAGACATTTCTCTATAAACAAAAAACAGACTGTCCTGACGCTTAAACTTATCCATTCATCTCATTACGGAGTCTGTAACTGACCTTGATGTCATTCCGGACCCCGATAAAATAAAAACAAACAGAATAATCCATCTATAAATCAAACATTTAAAACTATTCAACATGGAAACAATTCAATTCGAACTAAGAAAGAGCTACCAACTACCCGTTACTAAAGTAATAGACAACCGATATTGCATCGTAGAAGCAAACGGCAAAGAATATTCGATCCAATTATATCCATTTCAGCAGAAAAAAGAGATGCCCCAAACTCTCTCCTGTTATGTCCGAGATATAGACCCCGAAAGCGGAGAACCCCGACTCAAACAAAACACCTCTGCTGTCATACCCCAATTATATCCGGAAGATACCATTCATACATTCAAAGTAAAAGAAATCAGCAACCACATCATTTCTGTAATTGATGAGAACGGCTTTCTGTTTGAGGTAGAAACTGAAGAGAAATATACCTATGGAAAGAAAGTGGATTGTCGTGTTTCCCAAATCATCAATGACAAATTAGTTCTTGAAATCATAGACTCTGAAAACAAGCGTAATCAAATACCCTACTACACCGTAGAACAAATTCTGGAGAAAACCGGTCTGCCTAAGCGAGCCGCTCAGGTCATCCTCCATTCCTTAAAAAAGGAACACACCTATCAAGAGATTTGGGATGCATATAACCGTCAAGACGAAGAATGGTTTATTGATTTGATGATGCAACTCAGCCAAGACATCTATCTATGGGCAATCCGTCAATCCGAAATAAAGCCTGAAGCCAACTTCAGGTATAGAGCCTTGAAGTATTTTCTGAGCGCATGCACTTACCTCTTGGAAGATTCAGACATGCTCTTGAACTATCCGGATGACGAACGGGCAAACTATCAAAGAATCTTAGCGGAGTCCAGTCAGAATGCCGCACTCATGCTTCAAGCCGTTGATTTGATTCAAAAGAAAGCAGCCGTACAAACCGTTGACAGCATACTTGAGAAAATAGAACGATCCGGATACCTGATGGACCCGGACAAAAAGCTCAAACTGCTTTTACTCCTGATGAATGGCAATGCCAGTCTGATGGATGAGAAAATGAGCCGCATCTTTCACATCATCATCGAAGGCAACCATAGCAGTTGGGAACATGAACCCTTTCGCAAAGCTTTTGTCGAGATGCTGGAACGATACATCTGGCAAAACAAGGACAATGCAGACAAGCTGACTGTTATCCATACTAAGAAAGACCATGATATGCACGAGAAGATGATCAAAGCACTAGCAATTCAGCAAATGCTTGTCAACAGCAAGGATAATGTTGACAAACAGATCAATTGTGCCCTGCTTCTCCGCTATCTTACTCTACTCCACTTTGGCGACAAAAAGCAACTGCTTGAAGCTGCCCTGCTGCATCTGGCAGCAGTCAATCCCGGCAAACCATGTCTTCAATGGAATGATTGCCGCAACATCGATTACATACCAACGAAGATGTTGTCCGGCAAGACTCCCTTTGAAAATCTCATCCAGCAGTCGTTCGAGACATGTACATGCAGCTTTGACTTTGACGGTAAAACCTTGGAAATACACCCTCTCTGGAACCGACAGCAGGAAGTGGCCGTTCCATCCAGACTATTACCCAGTCATCATTTCAAAATTTTCCTACCCCAACGACTGGATGGCATGGTCAAAGAGAACGAAAGAGACCTCATCGAATACCAAAAAGGATGGAAAGGAGTTGAAGCACAACTTATGGATATCGCATCTACAAGGCCAACATTCAAGAAGAAAACGAAACATACCCCAGAAGAAGGAGACGAGGTAACCGTCATTGTAACAGAGAAACTAAATTATGAGGGAACGCTATTCCATGTTGAAATCGTAGATGTAGTCTACGAAGGAAGTGGTACCATCAGTACGAAAGACATCATCAACTATGAGTTGCGCACCAATGAATGGTCGTTTAAGGATAATGATGGTCATCTATTGAAGTTAAAAGCAAATATCAAGAGCATCAACCCGGATGGTTCTTACCAATTTTCCATGATAAAACAGGTCCGGAATTTCATAAAAGACTTTTACAAACCGGGAGATCCCATCATTTGCAGAATCAACAGCATTGACCAAAAGCGCAAAGGAACCCTTCTCGGTGTAGCCGATTTAGGAATATCAGTCAAGATTAAGTTCGATGAAGAATACCTGAGCCCAGATGATCTGGAACCAAATGCCTTCATTGCAGCTGAAGTTGAGAACTTTGATGAAAGGGTCGGTTGTGTTTGGGCTCACTATTGTGATTATGCTGACGATGAAGATATATTCAACCTGAACGAAGCATTTGGAGATTGCATCTATAACCTCACCCAAGAAGGAGACATTTATATCCAGGAGGAAGAGGAAGAAGTTGAAGAGCCTTCTCAGCAACAAATCAATATGAATATCTCCTACATTCATGAGATTATTCACATCATTGACCGAATGGCCGTTCTTGAGAAGGATTATGTGGCCAGCTACAACTACCTGTCGTTTGCCCGCATCCTGACACTTATCCTTGGCGATACGAAACGGGCTACCTTCTACGAGCATCGACTCAAGCTGCTGCAACGTCTACAACATTACGCAGACAACAAAACAAACGGCAAGACGATGCTGAAGGAATTGAACGAACTGGATTATTTGGCCATAAACAATCCGGAATTACGCAATAAAGTGTATGAGCTCAAACTAATGGCCTTTCTGGACAATCCGGAAAAGAACGAAGAGATACTGAACATCCTAAAGCAAGAAACTACAGATGAGCATCTTCGTCGCTTAAGCCAACTGGTGTACTGCTACAATTCGCTGAGCGGTTTCAAACTTCCTCGAGAACGAGAAAACATACGCAAGAAGTTCTATGAAGAGTTGGGATTCACCTATGATTATAAGGAGCGCACCTGCTATGGTGAAGAAGACCTGCATCAAGAATTCAAGACGAGCGTAGTATTCCCGCCTGAAAACAATATGCGTGCAGATATAGAAGTGCAAACTCAGAATATCCTGAAGGAAATATGTGGTTTTTTGAATGCAGAAGGCGGAACCTTATACATCGGAGTAAACGACGATGGCTTGGCTTCCGGTCTTGAACAAGATTTTGCCTACTTAGGAAACAGTGACAAGTTCAAGCTGCATATCCATAACGCCCTCTCCAAATACTTAGGAAACGACATCGACAACCTGATGAAAGAAGAGTGGATTGAGGATGGCGACAAAAGGGTTTTCAAGCTCACGATTCCGAAACGAAGTGGCGAACCCGTATTACTGAATGGTGCCTATTACAGAAGACAGAGCAACTGCACAAGATTGATTCATGTCAAAGGATAAAACACCGTTCAACTAAAGAATCAGGGAACTCCAAATGCAACTTTTTATAAGTAGATCAGCAACAGAGACACCTCCATTATGAACGCCATAAAGCAATGACTATGTCAAATCATCATTTATCTTTGTTGCACCAAAAAAGTTGTTAAGAATAGACTTATAACAAGCGACGCCCCCATAAAGATCACCATCTGAAGATGCACTGGCTGTGGTTTGAAGGGCGTCGCTTTCATTATGTTCAGTAAAGTGTTGCCTGTTTGTCCCATCCTTGTAATACAACGTGAATTCGACGAATTCAGAACAATGCAAGCAGTGTGTCGACCGTTCGTGAAACATTGATACACGCTTTCTTTGGAAAGCAACAATATGCAGCAATACAAGCAAGAAGGTTAACAACTAAAGTATCCCACCCCAATAAAGAGGGTGGGAAACTTTAGTAATTCATTATAGTTTATTCTACGACAATTACATCTCTTCTACGCTGGCTTGCGCCCCCGCAAGTCTTGCTATCGGCAC
>Strait_p2__coassemble_266_pt1 | contig 87714 bp, 76 predicted proteins | sample Strait_p2__metabat2_low_PE_035 | metagenome-assembled genome bin Strait_p2 | reverse complement strand
TCTGTCTGTTTGCTGTCCTGTTCCTGTTGTTTGGGCAGGAAGTGCTTATGCAAATGCCGGCAGATTCGGAAATCCACCGGAACGCACTCATTGAGTTTGAGCGTACTCCTTGCTGTTGCAGGCAGCTTGTCTTTTGTAAATGTACTACATTTTTTGTTGATATGGAACAAAACGCGAGATGTTTTTAGGGAGCGAAGGTAAATGATATTATTATGCTGCGGCTTGTTGTGTGCAAGTTGTAGTAGACTCCGGCGAATTCGGCAATCCACCGGAACGTATGCACTAAGCCGGAATATATTCATTAAAAGCCGCTGCCCTTTTGACACTTTGTATTTTTCATGCGCTCGAGATTCGCTTCTATTCAGCCTTTCGGACAGAGGGTGGAAAATACGCAAATCTCAGAGGGTGAAAAATATTCTACTCGGTTGATACCTTGCGCTTTAGTTTCGTTTTTTCGGTCTGCTGCCCTTGCCCGATCCGGAGCGCTAAGCTACTGTTTTTGGCTGTTTTTTGCTCTTTTGTAAAAATACATTACCGTGTTTTGTTCTTGTCCTGCCTTCGATTTGTTTTTGTCAAGACATAAATTGATTTATCCCAAGAGAATTTTTCAAAAACAACATGGGAATTTTCCTTGAATATACAGAAAATATACCGTTTTACCCCTGTTTTTCTTGCATAATTATTCATTATTTTCTCCGGATGAGGCTTTTCGTTGCAGGGGCGTGTCTGAAAAAACGGTTGGTTTGGTTGCAAAATGAAAGCCGGTAGGCACGAGGCATCCCACTTTGCTTCCATGTCCCCTGCAAGATATTACAATATCGGGACATTTCCAGCCTTAGCCGGTCTATTTCAGTCTTTGTGGTGAATAAAAATAAGCAAAGCCACTTGTTCTATTTTATTTTTATCTATCTTCGCATCTATAACTTTAAAAATCTAAGATATCATGTATTTACATCCCAAGATGGAGACCCTCTCCAGAGCAGAAATAAAGGAGCTTCAGCTGAAACGCTTGCAGGACACCGTTGCACAGTGTATGCATTCTCCTTTCTACAAAAAGCGGTTTGCCGACAGTCACATCGCGCCCGAAGACATCCGGTCGCTGGACGACTTGCGCAAGATACCCTTCACCACCAAGCAGGATTTGCGCGACAATTATCCTTTCGGACTGGCAGCCGTGCCGATGGAAAAGGTGGTCCGGCTGCATTCCTCAAGCGGCACCACCGGTACGCCTACCGTGATTCTGCACACCCAAAAGGACCTGGATGAGTGGGCCAATGCTGTGGCCCGATGCCTGTATATGGTGGGACTCCGTCCGGGAGACATCTTTCAGAATTCGTCCGGATATGGCATGTTTACCGGAGGACTTGGCTTTCAGTACGGGGCAGAACGTCTGGGCATGCTCACGGTGCCGGCTGCGGCAGGAAACACCAAGCGACAAATCAAGTTTATCACCGACTTTGGGACAACAGCGCTTCATGCCATCCCAAGTTATGCCGGTCGCCTCTACGAAGTGATGGAGGAAATGGGAATCGATCCCAAGCGCGACACCAAGCTTCACACGCTCATCATCGGAGCAGAACCCCATTCTGAGGAACAGCGCAAACGCATCGAACAGATGCTGGGCGTGAAAGCCTACAATTCATTCGGCATGTCGGAAATGTGCGGACCCGGAGTGGCTTTTGAGTGCAAGGAGCAAAACGGACTGCATATTTGGGAAGACTATTATATAGTGGAAATTGTCGACCCGCAAACCTTGGAGCCTGTGCCCGAAGGCGAGGTGGGCGAACTGGTGCTCACTACCATCAATCGCGAGGCCATGCCGCTGTTGCGCTACCGAACGCGCGATTTGACACGCATTCTTCCCGGCACCTGTCCTTGCGGCAGGCAGCACATCCGTCTGGACCGAATGAAAGGGCGAAGCGACGACATGATGATTCTCAAGGGAGTAAATATCTTCCCCATCCAGGTAGAGACCGTTTTGCTGCAGTTTGAGGAGCTGGGCAATGATTATCTCATCACGCTCACCAACGAAGAGGCCAACGACCTGATGACCGTGGAAGTGGAACTGAAAGAGTTTTGCGACGACTATCCGCGCCTGCAGGCTCTCACCAAGGAAATAACCAGACAACTGAAGGATGAGATTCTCATCACGCCCGTTGTGCGCCTCGTGCCCAAAGGCTCGCTGCCCCAGCAAGACGGCAAGGCCGTGCGCGTGCGCGACCTGCGCAAGACATTAATCTAAACCGAATGTCCCGATACCGCAACAAGACAGGGCCGGTGCGCGGGCAAGAATCACACAACGAATTTTTTTAAGAAAGAAACATTATGAAAACAGTAAGACAAATATCCGTTTTTGTGGAGAATAAATCGGGCACTCTGGTGCGTGTCCTGGAACTCTTTAAAGAGGCAAGCATCCAACTCATTGCATCCATCATTCCCGATACGGTGGAATATGGCATATACCGCATCATCTGTGCCGAACCCGAAAGAGCTCTTGCCGTACTGAAAAAGGCAGAAATTCCGGCCAATGCATCGGATGTGTTTGCCGTGTCGCTGGACAATGTGCCGGGACGCGCTGCCGATGCCGTGCGGCAAATCAGTCAGGCAGGCATAGGCATTTCTTATCTCTACTCTTTTATGCTTTCGGGAAAGGGCATCCTGGTGTTTCGCACGGACGATGCCCTCAAGACAGAACAGGTAATCAAAAGCCAGGGACTGAGCGCACTCGACGAGCAGGCGCTGCTTTCCTTGGTCTGAACAGGATAACTACTTAATGATTTAAAGGTAAAAAAGATGATGAAAAAGAGATTTATGACACTCGGAGCCGCCTTTATGATGGCGCTCGCCCTATGGGCTGAAGGACAAGCCAAGTATGTGTTCTATTTTATAGGCGACGGAATGGGTGTGAACCAAGTGAACGGGACTGAAACCTTTCTGGCGGCACAGGAAGGGCGCATCGGCATCAAGCCGCTCCAGTTTGCACAGTTTCCGCATGCAGCCCTGGTGACCACATTTTCGGCCACGAACGGGGTGACCGATTCGGCAGCCGGAGGAACGGCCCTGGCCACCGGAAAAAAGACAAAAAACGGAACGCTCGGTTTGTTGGAAGACCAAAAGACCCCCGTGGCCACGATTGCCGAAAGGGCCAAGAAAAGCGGCAAGGCAGTGGGCGTGATGACCAGCGTTTCGGTTGATCATGCCACACCGGCTTCGTTCTATGCCCATGTGCCCAACCGAAGCATGTATCATGCCATCGGAAAGGACCTGATTCAGGCCGGATTCGATTTCTATGGCGGTTCGGACTTTTTGCAGCCAACCGACAAGAACAACCCGCAGGCTCCTTCGCTCTATGCGCTGTCGCAGGAGGCAGGATATACTCTGGCGCGCGGATATGCTGACTATGAGCAAAAAAAGGCAGAGGCTGGAAAGATGATTCTGCTGCAGACAGAAGAGGCTTCGAAGAAAGACCGCAGCCGCATTCCCTATGCCATCGACCGCACCCCGTCGGACCTGACTCTGAAAGAGATAACGCAGGCCGGAATAGATTTCCTTACGAAGGACAACCGGGGATTCTTTATGATGATAGAAGGTGGCGCCATTGACTGGGCCTGTCATGCCAACGATGCGGCAACAGCTTTCCGCGAAACGATGGATATGGACCAGGCCGTGCAGGTGGCTTATGACTTTTATAAGCAGCATCCCGACGAGACGCTGATTGTGGTGACGGCCGACCACGAAACCGGAGGCATCGTCTTGGGTGTGGGACCTTACGAAATGCACACGCAGGTGCTCCAAAACCAAAAAATGAGCATCTCAAAGTATTCGGCCGAACTGCAGCATCTGAGCGACTCGCTCAAGGAACGTTTCACCTGGGATGTGGTTCGCGAAAGCCTGAAGCAGAACTTTGGTTTTTGGGACCGTGTGCCTCTGAGCGAAAACCAGACCAAGAAACTGAAAACGGCTTTCGAAAAAATGAAGAAAGGAATGGCCGCAAACAGTAAGAGCCTGTATCAGAAAGATCTGGAACTGGCCACGGTGGCCAAAGAGCTGATCAACCGCATTGCCTGTGTGGGATGGCAGAGCGGAGGACACTCCAACGGTTATGTGCCCGTGTTTGCCGTAGGCGTGGGAGCAGAACGCTTTGCCGGACGCATGGACAATACCGACATTCCGAAACACATTGCCGAGATAGCCGATTACGAAGAATTGCCTTAACCCCCAAAAATGCGGGGCTCGCCGGGCCGTCCGGACCGGATAAAAATAGCGGCAGCCAAAATTCATTGCATGATGAATTTTGGCTGCCGCAGTTTTTTTGCTTCAGATGATTAGTTGGCCGACTCGAATTCCTCCAGGAAACGAGTGTCGTTTTCGGAGAACATACGCAAGTCTTTCACCTGATATTTCAAGTTTGTGATGCGCTCGATACCCATACCGAAGGCATAACCGGTGTAGACACTGCTGTCAATTCCGTTCGCTTCGAGCACGGCAGGGTCTACCATACCGCATCCCAAAATCTCAACCCATCCGGTGTTCTTGCAGAAAGAGCATCCTTTTCCGCCGCAGATGTTACAGCTGATGTCCATTTCGGCAGACGGTTCGGTGAATGGGAAATACGACGGACGCAAGCGAATCTTAGTATCGTTGCCGAACATTTCCTGGGCAAAGAGCAACAACACCTGCTTCAAGTCGGTGAACGATACGTTCTTGTCGATATACAATCCCTCAACCTGATGGAAGAAACAGTGAGCGCGGGCCGAGATAGCCTCGTTGCGGTATACGCGTCCCGGGCAGATTACGCGGATAGGGGGCTGCTGCAACTCCATGGTGCGTGCCTGAACCGAAGAAGTGTGCGAGCGCAGGATAATGTCGGGATGAGATTCCACAAAGAACGTGTCCTGCATGTCGCGTGCCGGATGGTCGTCGGCAAAGTTCATAGAAGAATAAACATGCCAGTCGTCTTCCACCTCAGGACCTTCGGCCATGGTGAATCCCAGGCGAGAGAAGATGTCCACAATCTCGTTCTTGACGATGGTGAGCGGATGGCGTGTGCCCAATTGGATGGGGTAAGCCGTGCGGGTAAGGTCCAAGTCATCGCAGGTATTGTCCTGTACAGCCACAGCTTCTTTCAAGGCATTGATCTGGTCTTGCGCTTTTGTTTTGAGCTCATTCAGCTTCATGCCCACTTCCTTTTTCTCTTCAGCCGGCACATTTCTGAAGTCAGCCATCAGAGCGTTAATCACACCTTTTTTACTTAGGTACTTGATTCTCAGAGCCTCTACTTCCTCAATCGTGTTTGCTTGTAGAGTGCTTACTTCTTCAAGAAGTTGTTGGATTTTAGCTATCATAAGTGTTCAGAAAATTATTTTCGATTTAAAATATTACAAAGGTAATCATTTAAACTCAAAACTTTCACTCCTTTTAAAAATAAAAGCGTAAATTTGTGCGTTTTTTAGATAAGGGATTCGTGTCCCAAGTAATGCAACGATGAAAAAAATAGAAAATTTATTCATGTTGGTTCTGCTGCTCCTGTCGTGCGACGGCTCAAAAACAAACACATCCGAAGCAGAGAACCAAACAACAGATAGGGCAGACACGGCCAGTCTTGCAGAATCAGAATCGTCCGCCTCTCTAACTGTTTCGAATGGATTGACTCCAAAGAATGTGGATGAGTTTTTCGGGGATTTTATTTTTAGTTTTATACAGGATAAACATCTTCAGAAGGAGCGTGTGCGCTTTCCCCTAAAAGTGTGTCGGTATGTAAATGGTAAACAGGTGGTTTCGCAGATAGAAAAAAATGCCTGGAAACACGACAGTGTGTTTGTAACAACGGAGTTTTATACCGTGCTTTTCAACAATGAAGAGCAAATGGAACTGGAAAACAGCACGGAAACAGAAATAGTGGATATTGAAAAAATTGATTTGACAAACGGGTTTGTCAAGGTGTTTCATTTCGAGAAAGAAAACGGATTGTGGATGCTCTGTGGCCAGCAGGAGAAGAATTACAAAGACTCGCCCCTGGCCGACTTTCTGAACTTTTACAAAAAGTTTGCCGGAGACTCGCTGGCGCAAAGAGAAGCCATTGCAGACGAAATCAGATTCGTAACAGCCGACCCCGAAAATGATTTCGGAACCATTGAAGGTACGCTCTCGGTTGACCAATGGTTTGCGTTCAAGCCGGATTTGCCCGACAGGGAAATCACGAACATCCGATACGGACAATCGTATCCGAACCCGAACCAGATTGTTTTTGTTAAACGGGGAATCTCCAACGAGATGCTCGATGTGTTGACCTTTACCAAGAATAACGGACATTGGAAATTTGTTTCTTACGAAAATTAATATTGAATGAATACGAAGTACAACTACTCATTACTAAAACATAATACGTTTGGCATTAATGCAACAGCAGAAATGTTCTTTGAATATGGAAGTGTGGAAGAATTAAGCGATTTTATTATCAACTTGAAACACTCAACAAGTGCCGGCAAACCGATTTTGCATATTGGAGAAGGCAGCAACTTGTTGTTTCTTAATGATTTTAAAGGTATTGTCCTGCATTCGCAAATAAAAAATATTCAACGCATCTCTGAACGCAAGAACGTAATCGTGCTCCGGGTGGGAGGCGGCATGAAATGGGACGATTTCGTGGCTTATTGCACCTTGAACGGATTCTGCGGCATTGAAAACCTTTCGGGAATTCCCGGCGAAGTGGGAGCAAGTGCCGTGCAGAATATCGGCGCCTATGGAGTAGAGGCTTCGGACACGATCCTGCGTGTGGAGGTGGTAGACCTGACTACCGGAAAGAAAAAGCTAATCTCGAAGAAGGATTGCCAGTATGGCTACCGCAGCAGTATGTTTAAGGGCGAAGGCAAGGGACGCTATGCCGTGACGTATGTACATTTTAAATTGTCCAAGCGTTTTAGTCCGAATTTGTCCTACCGCGCATTGAAAGGTGTTATCGACGTGAAATACGAACGCCGTTATCTCAGCCCCAAAGACATAAGAAAGGAAGTGATTCATTTGCGCGACGGAAAATTGCCCGATCCGCATGTGCTCGGCAATGCCGGAAGTTTCTTCATGAATCCGGTTGTCAGCAGAGAACAGCTCGAAATGATGGAACAGGATTATTCGCAGGTGCCCTTCTATGAAGTGGACGAAAATCATGTGAAAGTGCCGGCGGCATGGCTCATCGAACAATGTGGATGGAAAGGCAAGGATATGGACAAGGTGGGTGTGTATGAAAAGCAACCGCTTGTGCTTGTCAATAGGGGAGGTGCCACCGGAGAGGATGTGGCCAATCTGGCCAAAGCTGTAGCCGACAGTGTGCGCCAAAAGTTCGGTATCGACCTTTATCCCGAAGTGAACTTTATAGCATCGTAGGTTTATGAAAATTACTTTTCTCGGAACCGGCACCAGCACCGGAGTACCGCAGGTGGGATGCTCTTGTTCGGTGTGTGCAAGTAACGACCCGCGAGACAAAAGGCTCCGCACTTCTGTCTTGCTGGAGAAGAACGGAAAGCGTTTGTTACTTGATTGCGGACCGGATTTCAGGCAGCAGATGTTGCGGGTGGCGTATGCTCCCATCGACGGTGTGCTCATCTCGCACGAGCATTATGACCATGTGGGCGGTATTGATGACCTTAGGCCGTTCTGTGCAGAAGCTTCTGTTCCTATCTTTCTGGAGGAGTTTGTGGCCGAACGCATACGAACCCGATTGCCTTATTGTTTTCTTGAGCACAAATATCCCGGAGTGCCGAACATTGAGTTGCATTCCATCGGGCTGCATAACACCTTCCGGGTGGCTGATTTTGAGATTACGCCTATCCGTGTGATGCATGCAAAATTGCCTGTCTTCGGATACCGCATCGACAATATGGCTTATATAACCGATATGAAAACAATACCGGACACGGAACTTGAATATCTGAAAAATCTGGATTTGCTGGTCGTGAACGGATTGAGGCATAAGGAGCATTATTCACATCAGACTATTGAGGAGGCGTGTCTTTTTGCAGAGAAAGTAGGAGCAAAGCAAACTTATCTGATTCATTTCGGCCATACAGCCGGATTGCATGCAGATTTGGAAAAACAACTTCCTGAGTCTATTCATCCGGCTTTTGACGGACTTGTTTTAAATCTTGTTGACTTAAAAAGTTAAATAAAGTTATTCGGGGGGGGTAATTTTGAATCTCCTATTGCAGTTACAAATAAAAATATTACTTTTGTATCGTGTTTTTCATAGTATTAGATTTAAGGTTAACAAAGGTGAGATCTTAGCGAAGATCCAAAGAATCCTACATGCAGCGATTGCAAGTAGGATTTTTTTTTATACCCTGCCTCTGCTTGTAATAAACAGAAACAGGGTATCTTATTTTTCTAGCTTTGTGACGGTACTTTTTTATTAAATCGCCAATAAAATAACATTCCAGCCACCGACAAGGCTATCGGAAAGGCCATCCATATTCCTACAGGACCCCACTGAAACTTGATTCCCAGGAAATAGCTCAATGGCAACGAGATGATGATATAGCTGATAAAGGCATAGCGCATCATGGGCTTCACATCGGCAATGCCACGAAGGGCATTCGCAAAATTAGTCTGCAGTCCGTCGCCTATCTGATACAGCACGAAAGGAACCATCAGGCTCATCACGATGGCGCTCACAGAGGGGTCGTTCGTAAAGAAAGAACTGATTTCGTTGCGGAAAAATACTATGACCGCAGATAGGAAGATGCCACACACCAGGGTCATTCTGTAACCGGCAAACGCACAGCGGCGCACATTGGCTAAATCTTTCATGCCGTTGAAATGGCTGATGCGGATGGCTACCGATGCTCCAATTCCATAATAAATCATATAGCATACCGAGGCTACATTGGTCATTACCTGATGCGCTGCCAAAGCGGATGTTCCTATCCAGCCCTGTATGACAGCACATAGCGAGAAAGAGGCACACTCCATCCCCATCTGCAAACCAATGGGCATGCCCAGCTGATGCAACTGCTTGCGAAGGGCTTTGCTGTTCTCTTTGGAATGAAATCCTTTGTGATATAGGGCAAACTGGTCTCGAAAATGGAATATGCCCACCATGAAGAGCAGCATGCCTATGCGCGACAGTAAGGTGGATATGCCGGCACCCAGCAATCCTAATTCGGGAAACGGACCTACACCATATATCAATAGCCAGTTGCCCAGAATATTAAATACGTTGGCTCCAATCATCACCCACATGGCAATCTGTGTCTTGCTGATTCCGTCGAAGAATTGCTTGTAGGCATTAAACAGAATCTGAAAGGGGAGGGATGCCAGTATCACCAGATAGTAGGGACGGATGATGGGCAACAGCTCTTCGGGCTGTCCTAAATCAGACAAGAAGAAGTAGAGTGTACCCATCAGAAGCAGGACGATGGTTGCCATCATGCCATTGGCCTGCAAACTGCTGCGCAGCGACTGTCCGATATGGTCGTGCTCGGCTCTTGCATGATAAGATCCCACAACCGGTGTGAGTCCGTAAGAATAACCCAAGGCAAATACCAATATCAGGTTCATTACGTTGTTTACGAAACCGGCAGAGGCCAGAGCTTCTGAATTGTATTGGCCGGTCATGATGGTGTCGGCCAAACCTTGAACTATGGTGCCTATCTGGCCGATAATAATAGGAAAGCCTAAGGCTGTAAGCGAACGCGTGTGCGCTTTGTAACTGAGAAGTGAATTGTGTTTCATTTTTCTGTTTTCGTTTTATAGTCTATAATTTTCCTTATCTTTAAATAAGCTAGGATTCGGCTCGGCAATAAAAAAACTTTGAAAACTTTGTTTTCAGTATTTTCTATTGCTCTCACCTTTCACTATCTTTAAATAAGCTAGGATGCGGTTCGGCAATAAAAAAACTTTGAAAACTTTGTTTTCAGTTTTTTTCTATTGCTCTCACCTTTCACTATCTTTGCATGAACCAAGAAATTAGTAAACATGAAAATAGTTTTGGATTTACATACTCACTCCATTGCATCAGGACATGCATATAGTACTATTCAGGAAATGGCAACGTTTGCTGCCGAAAAAGGATTGCTCTTTTTAGGTATTACGGAGCATGGACCGCTGGTACCCGGTGCTCCCGACCCGATTTATTTCAGAAACTTGTATTGCATCCCCAAGGTGATTTCCGGAGTCCGCATCCTGCATGGTGCAGAATTGAACATCTGCGACTTGCAGGGTAATCTTGATTTGGGTGAGGATTATTACGGACGTTTTGATCATGTGGTGGCGGGCGTGCATAAGTTTTGTTTTCCGAAAGCATCCAAAGAGCAAAATACGGATGCAGTTCTTGCAGCAATGCATAATCCGAGAGTGAATATCATCAGCCATCCTGCTGATGGGGCTGCCGAGGTGTGTCTTGAAGCCCTGGTGCGTGCTTCGAAAGAAACCCGTACGCTGCTCGAAGTGAACAACAGTTCGCTGAACCCTTATCGCAAGAATCCGGTGGCAGGTGCCTTGAATACAGAACTGCTTCGTTTGTGCAGAAAATACAACACTCCTGTCATCCTGGGCAGTGATGCACATATAGCATTCTCTATTGCCGATTATGCGAATGTATATGAATTGCTGCGTCTTACTGATTTTCCCGAGGAACTGATAGTGAATACGGATATGCGTCGTTTTAATGATTTCACCGGATTGGAACTGGGCTAAGGATGCAGTTTGCGATAAAAGATTTTTCTGTCTTTGAAAGCATAGCGTATGGAGGTTGCCTGATTCAGGCACCATAAGCGCAGGTCATAGAAGGGTAAATAGAGGCCGGCACTTTTGATTTGAAAAAGGCGGGCATTTTCTTTTTGACGACGGGCGCGCAGAAACATCCAGATGAGAAGCAAAACCACAGTTGAGGCGGTGTATTCCCAATGACGGTATGCGATGCTCAGACTGATACAGGTCAGGCTCAGCAGAAACAGAAGCCAACTGAAAATTGCCAGAATGCACTTGCTCCATTGGTAACCCTGTTTGTGGGCGTAATAACGCTCGGTTTCTTTCTGGTAAAGCAACTCATTGGTCCAGGGCTCTTCACTTGGCTCGCGGCTTTCAAGAAGCAAGGCCTCGGGATGAAGGCAGACGGCCGTGCCTCCTTTACGGGATGAACGGTTCAGCAGAATACTCTCTACCCCCGACAAAAGTTTGCCATATTCTCCCAAAGTCTTGCAAGACAGCAATTGCTCCTTGCGGAAGGCCAGATTGACTTCGTTGCAACGATAAGCCCGATGTTTTAGAGACCAGGCTAAAAAACGGCTCTGCTCCGTCAGATAATAGTACGAGCGCAATGAGCTGCTGTGCGGATGCGTTGAACGGCATCCCAATACAAAATCCGTGTCGGGTGTCATCTGAGCAGACATTCGCGCCAACCAGTTTTTCGATGTCGGCACATAGTTGGGTGTAAGAACCACTACCCACGAATAACGGGCAGCCTTGACTCCCAAAGTCAGAGCCAAGGTGTGCGGACTCAATTGGCGTGTGCCTTGCGGAACGAAAGTGCATTGCATCTGTTCGTTCCTTTTTTTTATCTCTTCTATGACGAGAAGTGTGTTGTCTGTAGAGCCTTGGTCCACGACAACCACCTCAAAATTGTCGTAATCCTGATTGAGTATCTGTTTCAGGAAACCCGGCAGCTGCTTCTCCTGATTTTGCGTGAGCACAAGGATGGATATGCCTTGGCAGGCTTTGCCGTCCGACGGTTCTCTTTCCGTGCTGCAATCGTTTTTTTGTTTTTGTATCAGTGTATTCCGACGGCATACGCCGAACAAATGAACTGCCCACACAAACAAGAAGCTTGTGTAGGCAGTAATTTCTATAGGATTTGTCAGAAAAAACATTTATAATAGATCTTCTGTTGTGTAACCCGAGGGCAATTCACGGCAGTTGTACTGCGAAGCCATGATTTCTCCATAAGCTCCGGCAGAACGCAACGCAATAAAATCACCCCGGTGACACTTGTTTAATTGATATTCTTTGGCAAAAACATCGCTCGATTCGCATATAGGCCCTACAACATCGTATGTTTCTTGAGGCTCGGCACTGCTTAGGTTTTCTATCTTGTGATAGGCTTGATACAAAGCAGGGCGAATCAAGTCGGTCATTCCCGCATCTACAATGGCAAACTGTTTTACCGAAGCTTGCTTTACGTAAAGCACACGGGTGATGAGGCTGCCGCATTGTCCGACAACGGCACGTCCCAACTCAAAATGAAGATGCTGTCCCGGGCGCAGTTTGAGATTTGTTTCGTAGGTGTGGAAATAAGCCTTGAAGTCAGGAATCGGATTCTCCTCCGGCGCCTGATAGTCTATTCCCAGTCCGCCGCCCACATTGATATGCTCTATCTTTATGCCTTGTTCTTCCAAGCGGTCCTGCAGTTCGTTGATGCGCAGGCACAAAGCCTTGAAGTCATCCATCTCTAAGATTTGTGACCCGATGTGGAAATGCAAGCCGATAAACTGAACGTGCGCCATGTTTTGTGCAATGCAGATTACCTTTTCCATATCTTCCATCGCAATGCCAAATTTGTTTTCGGCCAGTCCCGTAGTAATGTTGGCATGCGTATGTGCTCCCACATTCGGGTTGATGCGGAAAGAAACCTTGGCTACTTTCTGTTTTTTCTCGGCCAGTTCATTGATGATTTCCAGTTCGGCAATGCTTTCTACATTAAAATAAGCAATGTCGGCATCCAGTCCGAGGTTGATTTCCCAGTCGCTTTTGCCTACACCGGCATAAACGATTTCCTGGTTCGGGAATCCTGCATTTAAAGCTGCCCGGATTTCTCCGCCGCTGACACAATCGGCACCCAATCCGGCCTGGCTGATGATTTCCAGCACCTTGGGGTTGGCATTTGCCTTGACAGCATAGTGCACGTGGTAATTATCCTTGTTGCCGATTTCATTTTTTATGGCACCGAGCGTCTGACGCAAGAGCTCGGTGTCATAATAATAGAAAGGAGTACGAATGTCCTTGATTTTATCTGTAAATGTTTTGTGCATATTGTTTTGTGCTACAAATTATTTCTTTGAAAACAGAGTGTCGCTCAGAGCCTGCAAGGTGCGCTTCTTGTCTTCCTCCTTTACAAGGAATGAGATGTTGTGGTTGCTGCCGCCATACGAAATCATGCGTACAGGGATGTCCTTCAAAGCTTCGGTAGCCAATGTTTCAAAGCCTACGTTGTTCCAAGACAAGTCGCCCACAACACAGATGATACACATATTTTCGTCAACAGTAACGGTTCCGTATTTCATCAAGTCGGCAATGATATCCTTCAGGTAGGATGTGTTGTCGATAGTGACAGAAACACCTACTTCTGAAGTACAAACCATGTCGATACTTGTTTTGTAGCTTTCAAAGATTTCGAATACCTTTCTCAAGAAGCCATAAGCCAGCAGCATACGGCTTGACTGAATCTGGATGGACACGATGTTGTCTTTTGCTGCAACCGCCTTGATTTTTCCCTTTTCAATCTTGTTGTTGATGATGGTTCCGGGAGCTGTCGGGTCGATGGTGTTCAACAAGCGGACCGGTACTCCGGCAAATTTTGCAGGCTGGATGCAAGTAGGGTGCAGAATCTTGGCACCGAAGTAAGCCAGTTCGGCTGCTTCTTCAAAGTGCAACTGACGGACAGGCTCCGTGTGATCCACAATTCTTGGGTCGTTGTTGTGCATTCCGTCAATATCTGTCCAAATCTGGATTTCCTCAGAGTTCAGTACGGCGCCAATCAGGCAGGCGGTATAGTCAGAACCACCGCGCAACAGGTTGTCTACTTCTCCATAGGCATTTTTGCAGATGAATCCCTGGGTGATGTAAATCTCATAGCCTGGATTCTTTTCCATAATCTCATGGGTTTTCTCCTTGATGAAGTTTACGTCCGGTTCAGAGTTTTTGTCTGTGCGCATAAAGTCCAATGCAGGCAGAAGCACTGTTTTGACACCACACTCTTTCAAGTAGTTGGTCACCATGTTTGTGCTCATGATTTCTCCCTGAGCCAAAATGATTTTTTCCTCAAAAGAAGTGAACATCACCTTGGTGAATGAGCGCAAGTAGTTGAATTCCTCTTTCAGGAACTCTTGAGTTTTTTGTTTATATTCTTCGGTAGCATACAATTCGTCGATATGCTCCATGTATTTTTGTTCCAGACGATTGATGATGTTGTTGGCACCTTCCGGATTTTTTTTGTACAAGTAGTCCGATATCTCTACCAAAGTGTTGGTTGTTCCGGACATGGCAGATAATACTACTATTTTAGATTCTCCATCGCTGGTAATCAGTTTTGATACATCCTTCATTCTCTGAGCAGAGCCTACCGATGTTCCTCCAAATTTTAAAACCTTCATATTATTCCTTTGTAAAAATGGTTATGGTAAAAAAATAAATTATTCTGTTGATTCGATTTTGCGGAAGCTTTCCGTGCATTCTTCCAGTTGTGCATCATGGCAACGATATACTACGCCGGGAAATTCGTGAATCAGCTGTTCGTTGTGCGTACTCATAATTACGGCTGTTCCGTTTTTACAGATTTCGTAAAGCAGCGCAGCAGTTTTTCTTCCGGTAGAAGCATCGAGATTGCCTGTGGCCTCGTCTGCAATAATCAGTTGGGGTTTGTTGAGCAGGGCTCGTGCAATGCACACGCGCTGCTGTTCTCCTCCCGACAGCTCATAGGGCATATCTTTTTTGTGACTCTCCATTTCTACCAGTTGCAGCACCTTGTCTATGCGTTCTTTTCTTTCTTTCTTTTTTTTCCATCCGGTGGCACGCAGCACAAAGTCCAGGTTTTCTTCCACATTTCTGTCCAGCAGCAACTGGAAGTCTTGAAAGACAATTCCCAATTTTCTGCGTAGTGTGGGCAGTTGTTTTCTTTTTATGCGGCACATATCCGTATCAAGCACAACAGCCTTACCTTTGTTCACATCGAGTTCTCCATACAAAGTTTTGAGCAGCGATGTTTTTCCGGTGCCAACCTTACCTATTATATAGACAAATTCACCTTCGTTTACTTGCAGTTTGACATCTTTCAGGATGAGATGTTCGTCCTGAAAAATCTGCACTTGATCAAAGTTTACCAACATACGTTTTGACCGCTTGATTATTTAGTGTTTTTTCCAACCCGGATTGTGACGCTCCATCAGTTCGCGTGCCATGTCTTCGATGCGCAAGCCTTTGGCTGTAAGCAACACAATCAGATGATAAATCATGTCAGAACCTTCGTATATCAGTCTGTCGTCTGTACCGTTGACTGCTTCGATTACCGCTTCGAGAGCTTCTTCGCCCACTTTCTGTGCCATACGGTTCAGTCCGTCTTTAAACAAGCTGGTTGTGTAGGAACCTTCGGGCATTTCCTGATGTCTTTTCTCGATAAAGTCTTGCAGTTCGCTCAAGAACAGCATCGGATTCATGTTGTTTGTTTCGCCCCAGCAGGTGTCTGTGCCCGTGTGGCATACCGGTCCTACGGGATTTACCTGAATGAGCAACGTGTCGTTGTCGCAGTCATTTTTGATTGATACCACATTCAGGAAGTTTCCGCTTTCTTCACCTTTTGTCCACAGCTTCTGTCTTGTTCTGCTGTAGAAGGTTACTTTGCCTGTTTCTATTGTCTTGTTGTATGCCTCTTGGTTCATGTAACCCAGCATCAGCACGTTTTTGGTTTTGTCATCTTGTATGATAGCGGGAACCAGTCCTCCCATTTTGTCAAAATCAATAGTCATTTTCTTTAATGGTTTATTTCGTTATAACCTGACCTCAATACCTTCGTTTTTTAGATATTGCTTCAAGTCAGGAATTTTAATTTCTCCGAAGTGGAATACGCTGGCAGCTAATGCTGCGTCGCTTTTTCCGATAGTGAATGTATCTTTAAAATGTTCCGGTTTTCCGGCACCACCAGATGCAATGACCGGAATGGTCAGACTGTCTGAAAGTTGTGCCAAAGCCTCGTTGGCAAATCCTGTTTTCACTCCGTCGTGATCCATCGACGTGAAGAGGATTTCTCCTGCTCCGCGCTCGTTCACCTCCTTAGCCCAGTCAAATAAGTTCCGTTCGGTTTTTACGCGTCCGCCATTGAGGTAACAAAACCATCCTTCTTCGGTCTGTTTTGCATCAATGGCAACGACACAGACTTGCGAGCCGAAATGTCGGGCAATCTCGTCAATCAGTTCAGGACGGCGCAGCGCAGCCGAATTAATACTTATTTTATCAGCCCCGGCATGCAGCAGGCGGTCGACATCTGCCAATTCATTGATGCCGCCTCCCACGGTGAAGGGGATGGAAATATTGGCTGCCACTTGCTGCACCATGGAAGTAAAAGTCTTTCTGCCTTCATGGCTGGCCGTGATGTCAAGATAAACCAGTTCGTCTGCCCCCTGTTCGCTATATGCCTTTCCCAGTTCAACCGGGTCGCCAGCCTGTCGTAGGTTAACGAAGTTAGTTCCTTTAACCGTTTGTCCGTCTTTAATGTCCAGACAAGGTATGATTCTTTTTGCTAATGCCATAATTATTGGTTTTCTTCCATCCAGCGAGCTAAAGTGTCCAACTGGATTCTTCCTTCGTAAATAGCTTTTCCAAACACAACGGCAGGGATGCCTTCTTGCGACAGGTTTTGCAGGTCGTTCATAGAACTAACTCCTCCGCTGGCAATCAGATGGCAATCGGGAAAATTTTTCATGATATCCCGGTATAAGGGCATAGCGGGTCCCTGCAAGGTGCCGTCTTTGCTGATGTCGGTGCAGAGCACGTTTTTTACTCCTTGCCGGATATACTTTTCCAGAAAAGGAATCAGCTGTGTGTCGCTGTGTTCCTTCCATCCATTGATGGCAATCTGGTTGTCACGGACATCTGCCCCCAGAATTACCCGTTCGCATCCGATTTGCTGCATCCAGTCAAGGAATAAATCGGGTTGGGTTACAGCGATACTGCCCACAGTAATCAAATGAGCGCCGCTTTGTATGGCGATTTTTACATCTTCGTTTGTTTTGATGCCCCCGCCAAAGTCAATGGTAAGGTTGGTGGCGTTCGCAATGCGTTCCAAAACCGGATAGTTCACAACATGGCTGGAACGTGCTCCATCCAAATCCACCACATGCAGTCTTTTGAAACCATACGCTTCGAATTCGCGGGCCACTGCCACGGGGTCCTCGTTATATACTTTTTGCGAGTCGTAATCACCTTTGGTAAGGCGTACGCACTTTCCTTCGATCAGGTCGATAGCCGGGATAAGTTCGATCATATTTATATAAAGGTGTGTTTAGATATCCAAGAAATTCCGAATAATTCGTTCGCCTACGGCGCCGCTTTTTTCCGGGTGAAATTGGGTTGCATAGAAGTTGTCTTTATGCAAGGCCGCGCTGAACGGCTGAATGTAGTCCGTGGTTGCTATTGTATGTGCGCAGGTGGGAACATAAAAGCTGTGTACGAAATAGACAAATTCTTGTTCTTGAAAACCTCGGAACAGTTCACTTTCGGGTTTGATCAAGGTGTTCCATCCCATGTGTGGAACTTTTTCTTCGTGTTTCTGTGGTGTGAATTTGCGCACGTCAACATCGAAGATACCCAGACAGTCGACATCTCCTTCTTCTGAATGCCGGCACATCAGCTGCTGTCCGATACAGATTCCTAAAACGGGTTGTTTCAGGTTGCAAATCAGCTGGTCCAGTTTTCGTTCCTTGAGATACTCCATGGTATTTTTGGCTTCGCCTTGTCCCGGAAAAAGAATCTTGTCTGCCGACAGCAGTTCTTCCGGATTGTCTGTCACGAGTGGAGTTACACCCACACGTTTCAGTGCATGTATCACCGAGTAAATGTTTCCGGCATTATACTTTACAATGGCTACTTTCATTCGGTCTTTAATTTACATTTGGTTTAATTAAGCGCAAATATACGAAAAATCAGAGTAATAAGGTGACTAATGGGGCAAAAAAAGTAAAAGCAGTTTTGAATCGACAGACTCAAAACTGCTTTTGTGATTTATGCAGAACTAATTCCCGGTTGATGACAGAAGGCAAATCATCTGCGTAATGGGTGACCATAATTAACGTTTTGCCTTGTTTTTGAGCATATTGTTCTATAATGAACTTGACACGCTCTCTGTTGTTTTGGTCTAATCCGTGCAACGGTTCGTCTAAGATTAAGAGGGGCGGATTCTTGACAAAGGCGCGTGCCAACAGACACAAACGCTGTTCTCCGCTTGATATTTTCAAGAATGTTCTGTCTTTTAAGTGTGCTATGCCGAAAAGCTCCATCCATCGGACACAGATTTCTTTTTGCTCTGGTTTGGGACGCACATAAAGACCTACAGAATCTTTCAGACCGCTGGCTACGATATCTATGGCCGGCATATCTTTTAAATAGGCACGGTGCATTTCCGGACTTACATAGCCGATATGCTTCTTAATGTCCCAGATGCTCTCGCCCGAACCTCTTTTTTTTCCAAAGAGTTCGATATTGCAGGCATAGCTTTGCGGATTGTCGGCACAAACCAAACTGAGAAGCGTAGATTTTCCGGATCCGTTTTCACCTTTAAGCGCCCATTTTTCTCCGCTTTTTACTTGCCAGTTCAAGCTTTCCAGGATGATACGGTCGCCGTATTGTATATGGATGTTATGAAAATTCAGGACGTCTTCGTCTGTTGTCGCAGCTTGTTCATGCGGCATCAGTGCATGGAGTTGCCGCTGTATTTCGGACTTGTCAAAATGGGTAGCTTCTTTCTGTTCGTCCAAATAGACATCCCGTTCGGTTTTCGGCAATACTTTTAAGTCCTTTACCGGAATGACGTGTGTGATAAACTCAGGAATGTCGCTGTTGCGAGACAAAACCAGCACCACTTGCATGTCTGTTTCTCGGGTAAGCATAGTCAGAAGTTCGCTTAACTGTGCGCGTGCCTGACTGTCCAGTCCGATAAAAGGATTGTCCATGATCAATAACTTTGGAGCCGACAGCAGGGTTTTGGTAAGTTGAAATTTGCGCAACTCCCCGCTGGAAAGCGCAATAATCCGCTTTTGTTCCAATTCCTCCAGGTGAAACAGCCGGTACAATTGGTTGCGCAGCTCCGTTCTTCTTCTTTCACCGGCATCATCACTTGAGTCTGCGCTGAGGCTATGCTTGTAGTTTTGTTCGGCTTTTGCCAGCAATTGTCCCACAGTAGGGGTTGAATCGTCGATGTCGTGCTGATTCCATCGTTGCTGGTAATAATACGAGCCATCGCAATCGCCGTATGAATCCCGGAATGTTATAGACTTGATATTGTCGCAGGCAAGCGGATAGGGTGACGGCGAGAAATCATAGTAAACTTCATTCATCAGTAAGGGCAGTTTGCCGGTAATGACATCCACGAGGCGAGTTTTGCCACTTCCGTTTTCGCCCACGATGGCAATTTGCTCTCCTTTGTTGATAGAAAGGTTGATAGGCTCTTTAGTGCGGAATAGGGGATGTCTGGTAACTCCCCGGACAATATTGATTACTTTCTTGTTCATGATTCTATCCTAATAATGCAACTGTGCGGAAATCCCCTCCTCACGTTTTGGTTTTGTTATTATATACCTTTAATCTTGTTTGGGTTTTTCTTGATGAAATCCTTCCATCCCGAATAACCTTTATCCAAGTTTGGTCTTCCTTGTTGCAGGAAATGACAATAAGCAGCAGCCAGTCCATCGGTAGCATCCAAGTAGGGAAGCATATTCTCATCGCTGATTTTCAGGATGCGCTTAAGCATGTCGGCCACCTGTTCTTTGCTGGCCTGTCCGTTTCCGGTGATAGCCATTTTGATTTTCAGAGGTGCATATTCGGTGATGGGCACATCGTGTTTCATGGCAGCAGCAATAGCCACGCCCTGTGCTCTTCCCAGTTTCAGCATACTCTGAACGTTTTTTCCGAAGAAAGGCGCTTCGATGGCCAGTTCGTCCGGCAAGTAAGATTCGATGATTCCGCTGAGACGGTCGAAAATCATGCCCAACTTCAGGTAAGGATCTGCGAACTTACGCAAGTCGATGACGCCCATTGCCACCATCTCTGCCCGGTTTCCTTTTATTTTAAGGATGCCATATCCCATCAGATTGGTGCCCGGGTCGACGCCAAGGATAATTTTTTCGCTGTTGACTTGCGGCATCATGCTTCCTCTATGATTTCCATCAGCGTAGTGAAAGCCACGACTTTTTCCTGGAAAAGTGCGGTCATCTCTTCGTTCAGCTGTCTACCCTGTGTGCAGAACCATTGATGCAAGTCGGCAGAATTTTCCACCTCGAACTGCAAAGAGAAACATTCCGTCTGTTCGTCTCTATGCGATAAAATTTTGCTGAGGCGTGCATTGTGCATCAGTCCTGTTTGCAATGTTTTCTGGATATAAACCTGATGAGCCCAAATGGCAAAGTTGCTTGCTTCGTTGAAGTCTACTTGAAACGTGATGTTGTATACTAACATAATATATATAATGTATAATAGTTATATTCATTCCTGTCAGCTCGTATGAGAATAAGCTGTCAAAATGCAAAGATATAATAAAAATTAGAATTAGTACGGAATAAAATCTTAAACTGTATGTTGCAAATGGATTTTTCCGGATAAAAGTATCTGTAATTCAAAATTTCGTTTTAACTTTGCAGTCGGAATTATAAAAATAAGAAGATTATGAAAAAGATTCTTGCATTAAGTCTTATGTTTTTTGTGATGCTGGGTGCTGTGTTTGCACAAGATAACACGAAGCAGGCAGACATCAAGTTTGACAAGACCAGTCATAACTTCGGTATATTTTCAGAGAAAGATCCGATAGTAACTTGCGTGTTCACGTTTACCAATACCGGTTCGGCTCCCTTGATTATTCATCAGGCGGTGCCTTCTTGCGGTTGTACCGTGCCGACTTTTACTAAAGAGCCTATCAAGCCGGGTGAGAGCGGTAAAATGGAAATCCGTTATAATGGCACAGGCAAATTCCCGGGTCATTTCAAGAAATCTATTACGGTTCGCAGCAATGCCAAGACCAAGATGGTTCGTTTGTATGTAGAAGGAACAATGGAAACCTCTAAAAAATAAGAACGGCCATGGTGATGAATTATTCGTTTTTTAAAATAAAGCTCATTTCTGGATGTGTCAACATCCGGAAATGAGCTTCTTTTTTATAAAATAGAGTAGAGAACAGTAGAATATAGAATGTTTAACTTAAAGAGACTTTATTGCATAGTGAGATAGAAAAGAAAATATGAACTACAAAGCAATATTCCTGGATATCGATGGCACGCTGGTTTCATTTCGGACACATGTCATTCCGCGTTCTACCATCGAGGCACTAAAAGCAGTCCGAAAGAAAGGCGTAAAGGTATATGTAGCCACAGGGCGCCCCAAACTGTTGATTGACAACTTGGGAGACTTGGAATATGACGGATTGGTAACGACAACGGGTGCGCATTGTCTTGACGCAAAAGACCACACCATCAGCCTTCGACCTATAGCCCGCGAAGACGTGGCTCTGTTGGTGCGGCATCACGAAAGCTCGCCAGACGAGGCCTTTCCCGTGATATTCGTTTCGGAAGACGAACTGTTTGTTACCCATGTCACACCGGAACTGGAATCTTTGTCACAGCTGTTGCATTTCAAAATTCCTCCCATCCTTCCGGCAGCACATGCCTTAGAGAAAAGCATCTTGCAGCTCATAGCTTTTTTCCCTCCTCAAAAGGAAAAGTACTATATGCAAACCTTGTTGCCGGGCTGTGTTGCCATGCGTTGGCATGAAACTTTTGCCGACATCATTACTCAGGGTGTAAGCAAGAGCTATGGCATCGACCAGATTTTGAAGCATGAGCATCTGAATCTAGAAGAAACAATAGCTTTTGGCGACGGAGGAAATGACATAGACATGCTGCGCCATGTAGGTTTTGGAATAGCCATGGGCAATGCTTCAGAAGAAGTAAAAGCTGCAGCCAGATGGGTAACCCGTTCTGTAGACGAAGATGGTGTGGAATATGCTTTGAAAACTATAGGAATTCTTTGAATTTTATGCGGAAACAGTTCCGCTTGTCCTTTTTATTTTTTAATTTTGCATTGAGAAAAGAACTTAAAACCCCATTAAGATGAAAAAACAGTTAAAGAAAGTTCTGGTGCTGGGTTCCGGTGCCTTAAAGATCGGTCAAGCCGGTGAGTTTGACTATTCAGGTTCACAAGCGTTGAAAGCCTTGCGTGAAGAAGGCATTCGCTCGGTCTTGGTTAATCCGAACATTGCTACCATCCAGACTTCAGAAGGTATTGCAGATCAGGTTTATTTCCTGCCTGTCACTCCCTATTTTGTGACCGAAATTATCAAAAAGGAGCGTCCCGACGGAATTCTGCTCGCTTTCGGAGGCCAGACCGCTCTGAACTGTGGTACAGAACTCTATCAAAATGGAATTCTTAAGGAATATGGTGTTGAAGTGCTCGGAACTTCGGTAGAGGCTATCATGTACACAGAAGACCGCGACTTGTTCGTGAAGAAGTTGGATGAGATTAACATGAAGACTCCGGTGAGCCGTGCCGTAGAAAATATGGAAGACGCTTTGGCTGCCGCACGCAGCATCGGTTATCCGGTCATGATTCGTTCGGCTTATGCTTTGGGCGGATTGGGAAGCGGTATCTGCCCGAACGAGGAAAAATTCGTTGAGCTGGCAGAGAGCGCCTTTACCTTCTCTTCTCAAATTTTGGTTGAGGAATCGCTGAAAGGCTGGAAAGAAATCGAGTTTGAGGTGATTCGTGATGCCAATGATCACTGCTTTACCGTAGCCAGCATGGAAAACTTCGACCCGCTGGGTATTCATACCGGTGAATCAATTGTAGTAGCACCAACCTGCTCTTTGACTGAAGATCAGGTGAGCATGTTGCAACAGTTGTCTATCAAATGTATCCGTCATTTGGGCATTGTAGGTGAGTGTAACATCCAATATGCATTCAATGCTGATACAGACGACTATCGTGTGATTGAAGTAAATGCTCGTTTGAGCCGTTCTTCAGCTTTGGCATCTAAGGCAACAGGTTATCCTTTGGCGTTCGTTGCCGCCAAGATCGGCTTGGGTTATACCCTGGATCAGATTGGCGAGATGGGAACACCAAACTCTGCTTATGTAGCTCCTTCATTAGATTATCTGATTTGTAAGATTCCACGTTGGGACTTGACTAAGTTTGCCGGTGTATCTCGTCAGATTGGTTCCAGCATGAAGTCTGTAGGAGAGATTATGTCTATCGGCCGCTCTTTCGAGGAAATCATCCAGAAAGGTCTGCGTATGATTGGTCAGGGCATGCATGGTTTTGTTGGTAACGACAACATCCACTTTGACAATCTTGATGAAGAATTGGCAAATCCTACTGACTTGCGCATTTTTGCCATTGCACAGGCTTTGGAAGAGGGATATACCATTGAGCGTATTTTTGAGTTGACAAAGATTGATCCTTGGTTTATCGGCAAACTGAAGAACATCGTCGATATGAAAGCTCGTTTGCAGCAGTTCAACAAACTGGAAGACGTATCGGCTGAATTGATGCGCGAGGCTAAGGTGTTGGGCTTCTCTGACTTCCAGATTGCTCGTTTCGTATTGAAACCACAGCAGGGAAATATGGAGAAAGAAAACCTGCAAGTGCGCAGCTATCGTAAGCAGTTGGGTATTCTGCCGGCTGTGAAGCGTATCAATACAGTTGCTTCTGAGCATCCTGAGTTGACCAACTATTTGTATATGACTTATGCCGTAGAGGGTTGCGACGTAAATTATTATAAGAATGAAAAGTCTGTTGTAGTTCTTGGTTCCGGAGCATACCGAATCGGTTCTTCTGTTGAATTTGACTGGTGTTCTGTAAATGCTATCCAGACAGCACGTAAGTTGGGCTACAAGTCTATCATGATTAACTACAATCCTGAGACTGTATCTACTGACTACGACATGTGCGACCGCCTGTATTTCGACGAATTGTCATTCGAGCGTGTGCTTGACGTGATTGATTTGGAGCAGCCGCGTGGCGTAATCGTATCAGTTGGTGGTCAGATTCCTAATAACTTGGCCATGAAACTGCATCGTCAGGCTGTGCCTATTTTGGGAACCTCTCCGGTATCTATCGACCGTGCCGAGAACCGTAATAAATTCTCTGCCATGCTCGACCAGCTTGGTATTGACCAGCCTGCATGGCAGGAGCTGACAAGTCTGGACGAAATGAAGGCATTCATCGACAAAGTGGGCTATCCGGTTTTGGTTCGTCCGTCTTATGTTCTCTCGGGTGCAGCGATGAACGTATGCCACAACGAAGAAGAACTGACTCGCTTCTTGCAGATGGCAACCGAGGTATCTAAGGAATATCCTGTCGTGGTATCTCAGTTCATGCAAGAGACTAAGGAAATCGAGTTTGATGCCGTGGCACAAAATGGCGAGATTGTGGAATATGCCATCTCAGAACATGTAGAGTTTGCCGGTGTACACTCTGGTGATGCTACCTTGGTGTTCCCTGCCCAGCAGATTTATTTCTCAACAGCTCGTGCCATCAAGAAGATAAGCCGTCAGATTGCTAAAGAGCTGAATATTTCCGGTCCGTTCAACATGCAGTTCCTGGCTAAGGGATCACAGGTGAAGGTGATTGAGTGTAACTTGCGTGCATCACGCAGTTTCCCATTTGTTTCTAAGATTCTGAAGCGCAACTTCATCGAGACTGCCACACGCATCATGTTGGATGCTCCATACAGCCAGCCAGACAAGTCTGCATTTGATATAGACCGTATCGGTGTGAAAGCTTCGCAGTTCTCATTTGCTCGCTTGCAGAACGCCGACCCAGTATTGGGCGTTGACATGTCTTCTACCGGTGAGGTTGGTTGCTTGGGTGACGACTTTAACGAAGCTTTGCTGAATGCCTTGATTGCAACCGGATATAAGATTCCTAAGAAATCGGTAATGTTCTCTTCGGGTGCGGCTAAGTCTAAGGTTGACTTGCTCGATGCAAGCCGTATGTTGGCCAATAAGGGTTATGATATTTATGCTACTCCAGGAACCGCAAAATTCTTGAACGAGAACAACATCCCGGCTATTACCGTACACTGGCCAGATGAGAATACAAACGACGAGAACAATGTGATGAAGATGATTTCTGACCACAAGTTCGATTTGATTGTGAACATTCCGAAGAACCACAGCAAGCGTGAGCTTACAAACGGATACCGTATCCGTCGTGGTGCCATCGACCACAACATTCCATTGATGACCAATGCACGCCTGGCCAAGGCTTTCATCGAAGCATTCTGCGAAATGGATATGCGTGACATCCAGATCAAGAGCTGGCAAGAATATAGATAATAATACAGATATTTATTAATCTTCCTAGAAACTCCCGTCCGAGTCATATTTCGGACGGGAGTTTTTTTGTTCTGTTCAATTTACTTTAAAATCCTAATAAATGAGGATTGTGTGACTTGGTTTTTTGCTGTTACTTTGTACTAAAAATAACAAAGAATGAAAGAAAACATGTCAAAAGGAGGCAAGTGTGCCAAGCAAATGCTATTTTGTGCCATTCTCCTTTCCGGTACGGCCCAAGCCGCGCCCCATTTAGAAACAAATCCTATTCAAGAAACCGTTTCCGCCGATTCGGCCAGAATGATGGATATAGACGAACTGGTGATTATTGCTACGCCCAAGGAAAACAGCCAGCTTCGCCAGTTGCCGCTTTCGGCTACATCGATTTCGCAGCAGGACATGCGCAGCAAAGGAATACAGAATGTCAAGTCGCTCACCGGCTTGGTGCCCAATCTGTTTATTCCTGATTATGGATCCAAACTGACCACTTCGGTTTATGTGCGTGGCATTGGTTCGCGCATCAATACACCGGCTGTTGGGCTGTATGTAGACAACATCCCGTTTATAGACAAATCGGCCTTTGATTTCAATTATTCGGACATAGAACGAATTGACGTGTTGCGTGGTCCGCAGTCAACCCTATACGGACGTAATACGATGGGTGGCCTGGTGCGCATCTTCACCAAGTCGCCGTTTACCTATCAAGGAACAGATGTGCGTTTGAGTGGAGCACTGTATCACGACTACAAGGCTTCGGTGAGTCATTATCACCGCATCTCACATCAGTTTGCTTTTTCTGCGAACTTGTTTTACGACCATAAGGGAGGATTTTTCGAGAATAAGGCTCGCGGCAATAACAAAATAGACCAGGGTGATGAGGCTGGCGGCCGCCTACGTGCCATTTATCGTCCGAACGACAACTTAAAACTGGACTTTACGCTGAATTATGAGTTTACGAACCAGGGAGGATATCCCTATGCCTATACCGGTAAGACAGACGGACAGGAAGACCGACAAGAATATGTGGGCAAGATTGCTTATAACAGCAAAAGCGGCTACAAGCGAAACTTGCTGAATGCCGGTTTAAATCTTGAGCACCAGAATGATGTTTTCATTCTGAGCAGCGTTACCGGTTTCCAGTTTCTGAAGGACCGGATGAATCTAGATCAGGACTTCACCGAAAAGGACATCTATACCATGATTCAGAAACAGAACTCAAAGACGCTCAGTGAGGAAATCGTCTTGAAGTCTGTTCCGGGCAACAAGTGGCAGTGGACAACCGGAGTGAGCGGCTTTTATCAATGGTTGGACACCAAGGCGCCGGTCACATTTCAAAGCGATGGAATGGCCTGGCTCAATGGAATGACCAACACGATGGCCAATAAATACATGCCGCCCATATCCATGGGGCCGATGACAATGAACTTTGTTTTCAGCGACCGCATACAAGGAGAAGCATTGCCGATTGCAGGCAGTTTCCGAACACCGGTATGGAATGGTGCCCTGTTTCACCAGTCCACTTTCAATGATTTGTTCGGCGCCGAAGGATTGTCGTTTACGCTCGGCTTGCGCTTGGATTACGAACATTTGTATTTGGACTACAACACAGGATGCCATTATACACACACCTACGAGCTGAAAGGCAAGCTTACTCCGGGCAACCGCGAAATAACTATGGTGCCTGCCCGCTCGTTCGACAAAGACATATATTATAAAGGTGCGTTGCATCATGGCTATCTGCAGTGGTTGCCCAAGGTGGCGGTGAAATACGATTTCGACAAGCAGAATAATATTTATGCCACAGTGTCTAAGGGTTACCGTTCGGGAGGATATAACATACAGATGTTTTCGGACATCCTTCAAGGAGACATGCGCAGTGCCAACATGAAAGATGTGGCCCAAGTGACCATTCAGGCTTTGGAGCATGCACCGATGGTGAGCGAAGAGATTAAGCAGCAGGTGGCAGGTATTCTGAACGGAATGGCCCATGCTGCACCAGCCGACGTAGAAAAGTCTACACTTTACAAGCCGGAATATTCATGGAACTATGAGTTGGGAGCACATCTCGGTCTGTTTCAGGGAAAGCTCAAGGTTGATTTGGCTGCTTATTACATGGATACACGCAACCAACAAATATCGCGCTTTGCACAAAGCGGTTTGGGCCGCATCACGGTCAATGCCGGAAAAAGTAGAAGCATAGGTGCAGAGGCTGCCTTTGCTGCACGCATCACAGATGCGTTTGCCTTGAACGGAAACTATGGTTTTACCCATGCCACCTTTACAGACTATGTGGTAAGCGACAAGGTAAGCTACAACGGACAGTATGTTCCCTTTGTGCCCATGCACACCTTTGGCGTAGGTGCTCAATATGTATTTGCCATGAAGCCCCATTGCTGGTTGGATAATGTGACACTCCATGCCGACTATCGCGGCGCAGGCCGTATTTATTGGACCGAGGCAAACAATGTGAGCCAGCCGTTTTACGGTACTCTTAACGGACGCATCAGTGCAAACAAGGGAGAAGCCCAGATAGGTCTTTGGATAAAGAATGCCTTAAATACCGATTATCAAACCATCTATTTTGAAACGATGGGACGCGGTTTTGAGCAGTCGGGACGTCCGCTTCAAGTGGGCATCGACTTGCAATGCCGTTTTTAAAGTGTAATATTACAAAAAAGTCAGAACTGCTCCGTGAGATTCCTATTGAGGAATTTCGCGGAGCAGTTCTGTTTGCGAAAGCATGAGCCGGTAAAATTCGGCTTTCTTTTCCAGTTTCATGGGATAAGCTCTTGAGCTCGAAGGCATCCGGTAGAGTTTCAACGGGCGGTAGTCGCACGGCAGCTCTATACATCCCCCAACGGGTGGAATCTCCTTTTGACCGAAAAAAGCACAGATGGTTTCGCAGGCTTTTTCTCCCGTCACCACAATGGTGCGGCATTCAGGTATCTGCTTCAGCAGCAAATGAATGTCTGTAGGCTTTACCACTTCGAGAAACTTGTCCGAAGCATTGTCTTTAAGCCGCCTTACAGCCGAGGCCGTGTCATACAGTGCAATGCCATAATCCGTGAGAAATTGAATAATCCGTTCGCGGTTGAATGTTTTTTCTTCCGGCTTAACAAAAGCGTTGCGGTCTCCGCAGACAATAAACCCCATCAGGCGCCACATATCGTTGATCCAGTTCGGGTAATAAAATTCCATGCACCATCGTTTTTTTTGTGGCGGAAAACTGCCTAGCATCAGCAACCGTGCATGCGGCGGAAGGAAAGGCTCCAACGGATGTTCTTCTACATCCGTTGCCTCTGTTCTATGTTTGTCTGTACTATTCGTTTTATTCATTTCTGTAAGCTTTTCGTTTCATGAAATTCATACCCACGTAAAAGTTCAGCGTGCCGAAAGTGTTGTTTGTAAACAGATTGGTATGCTTAAAATTAAATGTGTGTACGATGAGCGACATACCTGCAAAATATTTGCTGTTGTTCCACACCAGTCCCAGTCGTCCGGTAAAATTGACATGAAAATTGTTTCGGTTGAAGTTTTGAAACAGTATACTGTTGCCGTCACCCGTATCGTCAGTAATGGTTGTGTTGCCGTAATTATGCGTATATCCGATGGCCGGAGTAAAGGAAATATTCAACAGGCAGTTTTTTTTGAAAACCCAGTTGTAAGCATATCCTGCCGACACACTCAGGTTCCAGTACTTGTTTTTTCTGAACTTCAGGTCGTTGCTCAGCGGAATATCCTGCGGCAGTTCCTTGTAGTTAAACTTCAGTTCGTGCAAGTCGAACGACATACCCACCTTCCAGGTGCCGCAGCTTTTCTTCTGGACGGTGCTTTGTGCATAAGCCGCCGGATAAGAAAAGCGTTTGTGGTTAAAGATGTAATACCCGTTGATTCCAATCATGTAGCTTCGGATGCCGTTAAAATGAGCGCCTTCATAGCGCTGTGCCTCCTCGGAAAATCCTTTGAGCCGTCGCAGTTTAAAATCATCGCCCGTATACCTGTATATCAGGTCGCACATCAGCATGGATGAGTATAAGCTCAGTTCAAATTCAGTTTTGGTTGACTTTTGCGCCTTTCCTATGGCTGTTACGTCAAACGTATAGCCAAAAAAGAGCCATCTCCATCCCAAGTAAGGACCGATTTTCACGGCCGGATTGCGCGAGAATGTGATGCCTTGTCCAGCCTGAGTGTCTTTGATGGTATAACTCTCAAAGGTGTTTGTATTTTGGAGCATTACGGCCCAATTGTATTTATTGGGTTGTATGTACGTTGTGTCCATGGCATTAAATGCCCGGATAAAGCGTTTGATGATATTCACTTTGGGCGGTTTCGCCGAGTCGCCGGTTTGCACGACAGAAAGACGGTTGCCGTAGTCTGGCAATCGGAACGAAGAGTCCTGTTCGCCGAAGCTTTGAGCTGCTGCGCCGGTACTCATCATCAGCCAATAGAAACATACCAATTGTTTTTTCATCAAATGTAGGTTGGGTGTTAAATCATGATTAAATAGCATTCTCATGGAGTCGTACCATCCAGGTAGTGTCTTGTATATCCGGCCACCGGTTTGCGGTTGCATGGCATTTGCTGAGTCCGGATGTCATTTACAACGTGTTTAGGTGCTGTTTAGACACAGTTTAGATGTTGTTTGGAACACGTTCTAAACGCTATCTAAACAGGTTTTAAACACATTCTAAACGCATTCTAAACTCGGGTTGTGCAACAAGCGTCCGAATTATCCATCCAGATATTCCGGTTTTTAGAATTTATTGAGAATCTTGTCCATAACCCAGTTTACCGGTGTGGCACTGATGCAGTTACATGTACAGGTTCCTTTTTTCTGCAGGTGTTCCACCACGTTTTGAATGAGAGGCATTTGCACGTGGTCGGGATTTTGTATGGCGAATTCCTTGACTCCATCTTCGGTATGAAGAACAATCGGTTCGTAAGTAAAAACCGAGAAACACAACTGTCCTTTGTCGCCCACAATTTCTATTCGGTCGGTTTTGGCAGATTCGTGCGCCACGAAACACCATGATCCCGAGCCCGGAAGTCCGTTGGCAAATTGGAAGCAAGCACTCACGGTATCTTCCGTGTGATACAAACCTCCAATGTTGGTGCAGTATCCTTGTGCTTTGAGAATCGGTCCGAAGAATTCCTGGAGCAGGTCCAATTGATGTGGGGCCAGGTCATAGAAATATCCGCCTCCGGCAATATCTCTTTGCACTCTCCAAGGCAGATTTTGGCTGTTGTAGTCCAAGTCGCGTGGCGGTACGGAAAATCGGATGTGTATATTCAATATCTTTCCGATGGCTTTAGAAGCCAGCAGTTCTTTCACCTTCAGAAAGTAGGGCAGGTATCTTCTGTAGTATGCCACAAAGCACGGCACTCCCGTTTCGGCAGATATTCTGTTGATTCGGGCACATTCCTGATAGCTTGCAGCCAAAGGCTTTTCCACATAAACCGGTTTGCCGGCCTTCATGGCCATAATGGCAAAGGTGGCATGCGAGGATGGGGGAGTAGCTATATAGACGGCATTTACTTCGGGGTCGTCAATCAGTTCTTGTGCATCGGTATACCATTTCTTGATGTTGTGCCGTTCGGCATAAGAGCGTGCTCTTTCCTTGTTGCGGCTCATCACTGCTTCGATTTTCGATCCGGGTATCAGGTTAAAAGCCGGTCCGCTTTTTTTTTCGGTTACTTCACCGCATCCGATAAATCCCCACTTGATTATTTTGTCTTCATTCATAGGAGCGTCTTTTTCATTATTATTGTGTCAGGTGCAAGTTGCAGCCATGATTCATATCATACAAAATTAGCTTTTATTTTGGAATAAAGAAAGCCGCCACACCTTATTTATATTAAAAGACGATAAACTACGACCTATAGAATACTTACTCTTATCGGGTGTCGAAAAAAGAGTCGTTCGGCAAAGGCCTATTGTTTAACTTTTAAAATCTCGGTAAAATATATAGAACTAATGCTGTTATTCCTGCCGTGATATTTTATTTTTCGGTATATTTGCTACAAATTAATCCTATGAATATATGGAAGAGAAAAAAATTACAGACACAGAGTTTTACAAGGTGCGGAGTTATTCCGCGTGCCTGATGAATGGATTTAAACTGTTTGCAGACAATTTGTGGACGCTATTTAAGCATACGTGGATTTCGGTTTTGTTTTTTTCCTTATGTGTTTCGTTGTGCAGTTTCCTGTATCAGCCGGTGGCACGTTTGGTCTTTTCATCTGCCGACCCTTCTCGTTTGCCTTATTTTCCGCAGATAATGTTTGCTTACCTGATTCTGTTCTTATTGTTGGTGGCAGTGCCGGCCTCCTCATTTTTTTCCGGTACGCTTACGGTTTTGGCGCGTCAGTTTATTGCTACGGGCAGTTTGCGCTATGCAGTAAAAGGTCGCATTGAGAAAGCTGCCTTGTCTGATTCATTGCGTTGGCTGTGCCTTTCTATTGTCTTTTTGTTGGCAGCAGCCTTGCTTTCCGGCGGATTTCATTATCTTGTCGGCACAGCCTGGTGGACTTGGTTTTGGGATTTAGCCCTTGTCCTGGCCCTGTATATTCCGTATGGCGTGTTTGTTTTAAGAAACACATTAGATGTGCAGACTTATTCACTGTCGCCCTCCGTGTTCAAGAGTGTATATCAAAACTGGGGCTCGTGGTCGGCCGTATTTTTCGTAGGCGGACTGTTTGGTGTGCTTTGCATGGTGTTTTTCAGTATGCCTGCTTTTGTGTTGCTTTATGCCCGTTCGGAAGCCTTTTTCATGGAGCTGGGCGGAGATCTGACCGATTTGCCGGTGGCATTCAGCCTGATGCAGTTTTTGATTGTATTGTTCTCTGCAGCCTTGAGTTTGTTTTTCTTTTCGGCCTGCTATCTTTCTTTGTTGTTCATGCACGGTTCTCTCAAGGAAAAGCAAAGCCAGATAGCTCAATACGAAAAAGAGCAGCAAAGTCTGATGCAGGCATAACTGCCGGTTTTACCGTTTGGTTTGACCAGATAGAAGATTTAATCCGTTTTCCCGGTTTCGTAACGAAGATTGGGGAAACGGATCTTTTTTTGCCTTGTATGCAGCTGCTGTCTGAACGGCTTGCAGGATGTGGAATCTGTTCGTTTGCCGGCTGTTTTATTTCAGACCGTCCGTGTCATAAAACAGAAATTATGCCGGAAAGAAAGTGCGCTTTTCTTGTCATAAATATTAAAACCAAAGTTTTGATATATTAAATGGACAGGAGTTTGGCAAGTTTTTCTGCCGTCTTTTCTGAGTTTGTGTCCGTATGTCTGCTCTTTCTGTATTTGTGTTTTTTCTGTTGGTCTGTATCCGGTGTGATGTGTGAATCCTGATGCCGCAATACAGCAGAGCCGTTTTTCTGTTCTCCGTGAAGTGAAGAAAGAAAAACGGCTCTTTATTTAAGTGATGCAAGCATGGTGTCAGCCTGTGCGCTTGCTTGATATGTTTAGTTGTAGAAGTTCCACGAAAGTCCGAAACGGATAACCATCGGATTGATGGGATAATGCGGTGCCCAGAAAGCATTGCCGTTCATGGCAGCGTTGACATGACTTCCGGTTACGTAGAAGCGGAAATGCTTGAGCAGCAAGTTTGCATACACATTCACAATAGGATAATTACCGATGGCAATGTAGTGATCTTTGTCCTGGTTTACAAACTGGCCTACAGCCGGCGAATAGTCCGGGGCATTATATTTTGTGAAATAGCGCACGTCACCGCCGATTTCCAGGTTCAGCACCTTGGCAATCTTGAATTTGACATACAGGTTGCTGTACAAGGTCAAGTCGGGCAAGGGCAGTGCCGCATTGTTGCTTGATTTTTGGTAGGCTATTTCGTTTTCCCAGTTAAAGATACCGAAGCGGAAGTCCTGGTTCAGTATGGCACTGAACACCTGGATGTTTCCTTTGTTCTGTTTCACTACAGTGTTGTGGCTCCATCCTTTCACTTGGTTATCCTGCATGTACGGTGTCATTTCCATTCCCAGGTGTGTATAGTTTTTTATGTTTTCTACACCAACCCTCAGTGTGGTTCCCGATTTTTTGTAATGCAGTTTTCCCTCGATGCGTGTTCTGAGTTCGTGGTTCAGGTCATTGTCCCACCAGGTGTACTTAGACTGATAGTGGCGGTAATAGAACGATGGATTCAGATGCTTGATATAGGCATGTGCTGCAATGGTGAGCGTATCCTTTGCCAGTTTGAAGTTTAGGTCAGCTTTTCCGTCAACGTCAAATTGTCCGATGTCCTCGCCTGCCAGGACCACATCGCCCAATACCTGATAATGCAGAAATTTTCCTTCCCGTTTGCTTAGCAAGCCCCCCACCGACACATTGTTTTCCGTGTATCGTTGTCTGTGGAGTGTAGAGTCTTGATACGAAAAAGGCATTTCGAAGGTTCTCAGTTCATGTGTGGCAAACGCCGTAAGTCCGGCTTTCGCCCATTTGTTGAATCCCTCTCTAAGTGAAATTCCCAAAGTATTTCTTACGGACAGTTCGTCAAACACATCCTTCACTTTTTCTTTATCGCCATAATATTGGTGTGTATAGTAAAAGTCAGGAGTCTTGTTACCGTAGTAGAAATGCCGTCCGTGACGCACTTTCAGTGTGTGTATGAAACTGGTGACCGGAACAAATTGTCGCGGTAAGGCCAGCTTGGCCATGTATTGTTCGTACAAAGAGTCGCGGACGATTTGCCTTAGTTTGTTGTCTGATTGTATTTTTACGCGCAACACACTATCTTTCAGCGAACGAAACAATGTGGTGTCGTGCGGGGTCAGTTTGGCAATGGAGTCTTCCGAGATGCTCACCTTGTCAAATCCCAGGTTATACCTGTGTGTGAGATAATACGTTTGGTCGTCGTTTCTGTTCCAAGTGTCCGACAAGATGGTGGGGATGTCTTTCGAAGCAAACGACTGGCTGAAACTTTCGGGGTCGGTGATGTATTTGTCGTCGTCAATACCTCCGTTTTCTGCCATTTTTATGTGATTCGAACTGATCCATGCGTGCATGTTATACCGGTCGCCCAGGTAATATCCAAAGAGTGAGCCGTTAAACAGCGAAGTGGCTTGATTGTTGTAAAAACCTCTTCCGTAAGCATAGTCGAGCAGGAATCCGATTCCGGATTTCTTGTTTATGTTCGATGCAAAGTATGCGCGCACGCGGTCTTCTCCGTTTTGGTTGTTTCCGGCTCTATGGTACGACAGGTTCGTAAAAGGGCTCTTTGTGTTGGTAAACAGAAATTCATCCACCTGATTATAGAAATAGTCATACGGTTCCATGAAAAAGCTGTTTGGAAAAACACTTCTGTTCATGAAAATCCGGTTCAGTCGTGGTGAGCCCAGATTACCCAAGATATTATAAGCGCCGCTCAATCCATCGGTATTGTTGAAGTTTTGAAAGCGGAACATGGTTGTGTCGGCCTGCGTACGGGTTATTTCGCCCAAGCGGTCGTCAATGTGCCACATATACAGTCCGATAGGAATCTTTTTTTCTGTTTTTGCGGTATCTCTACCCCAGGAAAAGTGGTTGCTTCCGCCGTCCTCCATTCTTCCTGAACCTTCGTGTATGTGTTGGTTTCTGCGATGGTTGTGCCCTTGCTGTTGTTGGCTAAAGACATCAGTTTGCGCTTGTCCTGCCGCCGTTGCCAGGCACCAGAACAGGAATGCTGAAAGTATCTGTTTCATAATGACTGCAAAGATAGTGAAAGGCGAGCGCAAACGAAAATACTGAAATTAAAATTTTCAAAGTATTTTTGTTGCAGACTCTCGTTTTGTTTTGTGTAAAACAGATGAACGGTCCGATGTAGTGACAAATGATTCTGCGTCAAACCAAAGAAGACTGTTTTTAGGTTTTTCTGTTTTAGACTGTGGCTTTTCAGGGACTTTTTCGTTTTTTGGAGCTTGTTGCTTGAGGACCTTTTTGGCAGAAAAAAACAGAAGAGCACGGTTCTGTTTCGAAACCGTGCTCTTCTGCCTGCAGGGATATCCTGCCGGATTACTGAATTTTTTGTATGATTTCCATTCCTTTGCGCAGGGCAGCCTCGTTCAATGGAATGAGCTTGTGGTGGCGTTCGGGCAGTGTTTTGCGCAAAGCTTGCAATACATTGTCCAGTTCGGCCAACGGATGTATTTTCAGCAAGCCGCCCAGTACGATCATATTAAATGCCTTGGAGTTCTGCATCTCGGCAGCAGCCTCCATGGCTTCGATGCGATAGATAGATATATCTGTGCGTTTGGGTGGAGTCATGATTCCGTAGCTGTCGTAAATCAAGGTACCTCCCGGCTTGATTTGTTTCTCAAACCGTTCGAGCGACGGTTGGTTCAGCACAATGGCCGTGTCGTATGTGCTCAAGATAGGCGAAGAGATTCGTTCTTCACTCACGATAATGGTCACATTTGCCGTACCTCCGCGCTGTTCCGGTCCGTATGAAGGCATCCACGAAACCTCTTTCCCTTCCATCAAGGCGGCATAAGCCAGAATTTTACCCATGGACAAGACACCCTGTCCGCCGAATCCTGCTATAATAATTTCTTCTTTCATACTCCTAAATGATTTATTCCAGGTTAGTAGTGTCTTTCAAGTCGCCCAGCGGATAAGACTGGAACATGTTCTCTTCCATCCACTGATTTGCTTTTTCGGGCGACATTTTCCATCCTGCATTACAGGTGGATACGATTTCCACCAGGCTGGAGCCTTCACCGCGCATACTGTTTTCGAATGCCTTTCGGATGGCTTTCTTGGCTTTTCTTATGGCAGGAACACTGTGTACGGACTGTCTGGACACATAGGATGTTCCCTGCAGCGTGCTGGCAATTTGTGTTATGTTGAGCGGATAGCCGTGAATGTCTGCTTCGCGTCCGTAAGGGCAGGTAGCAGTTTTCATACCCATCAGCGTGGTTGGGGCCATTTGTCCGCCGGTCATTCCATAAATGGCATTGTTGATAAAAATGATGGCAATGTGCTCGCCTCGGTTCAAGGCATGGATTGTTTCGGCAGTACCGATGCAAGCCAAGTCGCCGTCGCCCTGATAAGTGAACACCAGTCTGTCGGGAAGCAAGCGCTTCATGGCAGTGGCAATGGCCGGGGCGCGTCCGTGTGCGGCTTCTACCCAGTCGATGTCTATGTAATTATAGGCAAATACAGCGCAACCCACGGGCGAGACACCGATGGTTTTTTCCTCCATGCTCATTTCTTCTATGACTTCGGCCACCAGTTTATGCACCACGCCGTGGCTGCATCCTGGGCAGTAGTGCATCGGGTTGTCATTAAGAAGCTTGGGTTTTTTATACACCAGGTTTTCCGGTTTTATGATTTCGTTTTCTGTCATGGCGATATTGTGTTAGAACATGAAACGTATGAAGAACTCGATTACTTTGAGAATCATGCCTCCTCCCAAGATAGCCAGTCCGATCCAACGGTTCTGGGGTATGGCAAAATAGCATACGAGCCCTGCGGCAGCGGCTGTCAGAAACAAGGTGTTCAGCACCAGGCGAATCTTGTCGGTAGACACTCCGTTGCGTCTTTTTCGGGATTGGTTGGCCGACTCTTCGACGAGTCTTTCTATTTCTTCGCGATTCATTCGGTTGTTCTTTAGTGATTGTTTATTAGTTTTGTTTTCAGAGCGTCTACCACTTCCTCAGGATTGGGCACGATACCTCCCATACGTCCGTAGTGTGCCACGGTAGTTTTTCCTTCAACTGCCAGCTGGATGTCTTGCACCATTTGTCCTCCGTTGATTTCAAAACTCATGATGCCCTTAACCCGTTTGCTCAGTTCGCTTATTTCCTTTGTAGGGAAAGGCCACAGGGTGATGGGGCGCAGCAAGCCTACTTTCAAGCCTTCGTTGCGGCATAGCTCAATCACCTTTTGTCCGATGCGTGCTGCCGACCCGAAGGCTACAATCACATAGTCTGCATCGTCGCACTGAATAGCTTCGTAGCGCACCTCGTTGTTGCGTATGGTTTGATATTTCGCTTGCAGATGCAAGTTTTTTTCTTCCATGTTATGCGGGTCGATATGCAGAGAAGTAAGCACATTCGGCTTTCGGTTCTTTTTTCCTGTCGAAGCCCATGGACATTCCTGTTCCACCTCTTCGTCAGTGCGCCGTGGCTTAAATGGCGGCAGTACCACTTTTTCCATCATCTGGCCGATAACCCCGTCGCTGAGCATCATGACCGGGTTGCGGTATTTGAATGCCAAATCAAAAGATAGGTCGACAAAGTCAGCCATTTCCTGTACCGAAGCCGGTGCCAGGACTATTACGTTATAGTCGCCGTTGCCTCCTCCTCGTGTAGCTTGGAAATAGTCCGCCTGACTTGGCTGAATGGTTCCCAGTCCCGGTCCTCCACGCTGTACGTTGACGATTAGTCCGGGAATTTCGGCGCCGGCCATGTAAGAAATGCCTTCTTGCATCAGACTGATGCCCGGACTCGACGAAGAGGTCATAACCTTTTTGCCGGCAGCGCCTCCACCGTATACCATATTGATGGAAGCCACTTCGCTTTCGGCCTGCAGCACCACCATTCCGGTTGTTTTCCAAGGTTCCTCTTCCGCCAAGGTTTCCAGCACTTCAGACTGAGGCGTAATGGGATATCCAAAATAGCCGTCACATCCGCATCGGATAGCAGCATGGGCAATGGCTTCATTGCCTTTCATTAAAACGATTTCTTCCTTTGCCATACTTTCCTAACTTTCTTTTTTCTTATAAACCGTTATACATCCGTCCGGACAGACAATGGCGCAGGATGAACATCCGTTGCAGACATTCTCGATTGTCTGTTGGGCAAATCGATAACCTTTTTTGTTGACTTCTTTTTCCGACAATGCCAGCAAATTCAGCGGGCATGCCACCACGCAAAGGTTGCATCCTTTGCATCGGTTTTGATCAATAACGATAGCACCTCTTATTTTTGCCATAGCTATATTTGTTTTGTTCGTTTAGTGATTGATTCTTTAGATGATTATGGATTGTACAAGTCCTTGTGGTAAAAGTTAAGGATGTCGTGTACCATTGTAAGGGCATGTCTAGCCGGGCTTTGAGGGTTTATGTCCAATGCTTCTTGATAATAACGGATGGCCTGCTGCCAGTCCTGCTGTTTTCGACAGGCATTGCCCAGGAGATAATAAAGTTCGTCTGCCGGATAATTTTCCGAAGCCTTTAAATCCTGAAGTTGTTTGATTGCCTGACTGACCTTTCCTTCTTGTAATAAAATCTTGCATTCGGTTATTTTATCCATGTATTATCCTTTTTAAACCTTTCCACAAAGATAATTGCATATTTCCCAAATGCTCCCTTTTTGCTGAGTTTTAAACATATATTAAACTAATAAATGATAAATCAAAGGGTTTTGCTTTACTTAAATATTTGATATTCAATGTTTAATAAAAACAGCTCAAAATAGTTTCACTTGTAACTATTTTGCGTAAGACTACAGATAATAGTTGCTCAAAAGACGAAGTTTTGTGCATATATAAAAAAACGACAGAAACGGCTTTTGTCCATTTCTGTCGTATAAATTTCAACTAAAAGTTTATTCGTTGATTACTTCGGTTGCTTGATTTACTTTTCGCACTTCTTTTTCAAATTCCTCGCGTGCTTGTTTGAATATGCTGTCCACTCGGTCAATGGTTTTTTTGCGGAACTTTCCGGAGATAGGATAGAGCTTTGTTCCCGCTTTGTTGATGGCTTCTTTGTCGCTGATCCATTCCTCGGCTTTGTAGCTCACTCCGTTTTGTCCTTCCATATCTTCGCGGTAGTAATAGCTAATCTGTGTGACAGCCATTTTGCATTTACCGTCCGAACAGGTTACGTTTAGTTGGTAGTTGAATCGTGTGCGGTCTAGATAGAGGATTTTCTTTTTAAAGACCATCCATTCCTCAAATCGTGCGCTGATTGTTCCGCTTTGAGGATTTTCTTCCATGATGCGTGTGCGGCTTAATTGGTTGTCGGCTTGTGTGAGGCGTTTTACAAAGGCATTCATTACCTGATAGATTTCGGCTTTGCTCTTGCCTTTTACGGCAAATGTTTGTTGAAACACCACTTGTCCGTTCACTTCGGGTACGGCACCTGCCATATATTTGTTGTCGTTTTGTTGTGCTGTGACGAACAAAGGCAGGCAGAATAATAAGGTAAATAATAACTGTCTCATGTTTTGTTTATCTATTGTTTTCTGCAAAATTAAACAAAACCACTCAATAAAAAAGAGGGTAGGAGTATGTTTTTGGCAAATTAACTACTTTTACATAGTGTGCTTGCTCTGATTGTTTGGTGTGTGCAGCCGCGTATGTTGTCTTTTGTCATCCTATTCTCAGGTTTGAACTTGCAGTATAGCAATGGTTCGTCGTGCTTCATTTATAGGGACTCGCAATGATTAATCGACAAAACACCCTTTTCGGGTCTATATTTTTTTGTAACTTTGGGACGAAATAATTTTAAATGATATAGCTATGTTTTCTGGAATAGTAGAAGAATGTGCCCGCGTGGTGGGTATAGAAAAAGAGTTGGAGAATGTACATTTCACCTTGCAGTGTTCTTTTGTGGATGAATTGAAGATTGACCAAAGTGTGGCACACAATGGAGTTTGCCTTACCGTGGTGCGCATAGAAAACGGAACTTATACCGTTACGGCGATGAAGGAAACTTTGGACCGCAGTAATTTGGGGTTGTTGCAAATTGGCGATTTGGTGAATGTGGAGCGCTCAATGATGATGAACGGACGTCTTGACGGGCATATCGTACAGGGACATGTTGACCAGACAGCCGAGTGTGTTTCCGTAGAAGATGCCGAAGGCAGTCATGTATATACTTTCCGCTATGCTTTTGATGTGGATATGGCCAAACGCGGATATTTTACCGTAGATAAAGGTTCTGTTACAGTAAATGGAGTCAGCCTTACGGTTTGCCAGCCTACAAAAGACACGTTCCAAGTGTGCATCATTCCTTATACATACGAACATACCAACTTTCATACGTTTAAGCCGGGCAGTGTTGTGAACCTCGAGTTTGACATTATCGGGAAGTATATGAGCCGAATGGTGGAGCTGACCAAATAAATTACCGGATTGTTTAGGCACTGTTTAGATGTTGTTTAGATACTGTTTAGGGAGTGTTTAAACAGCTTCTAAACGGAATCTAAATGGAATCTAAACGGAATCTGAAATGATGCGCATCATTGTGGATGCTTGTTTCAGTAAATAACATGCGGGTGTGTCAAATATACGACTGACACACCCGCATGTTGTTTATCGGAATTCGATGCATTGGCCTTTAGTATTATTCAGCCAAGCCGGCCTCGCTCCACGACTTCATGATGCTGACAGCATCTGCCCATGCTGTTTCACGGTCTACCTCATACTCTGCAAGGAGCAGTTCGGTCAACTTTTCCGCATCAAAATCGCAGTCCTTTACATTGTTCCAAAGATAGGCCGCAGAATCGTTTAAGCTGATAATCTTGGTAAAATCTATATTTTCTTTTCCATAAGCCACGATGACATGCTCGTTGCATACATCCTTGAGCTCAAAACCATTTTTAATTTTCATGATTGTTTATCTAAGTTTAATTTATATATCCATAATAAATATTTCCGGATGGGGAGCAGGGCGCGCCACCAACGGGCATAACGTTTCCATTGTGGCTTGTCTGCTTCGATGTGTTTTCCGTTTCGTATGAAAGTATGCACCACGGCAACTACGTCTTGCGGTCGGCACTGTTCGGTGCCCTTTAAATTGCCGTCGCCCATCAACGTGACTTTGTGTTCTTGTAGTTCGATGATGCGGTGCAACACATAAACATCTTTCTTGATTTCTGCCAAAACCACATCGCCTACATGCAAAACAGAGAAAGGAGCAAGTACAACACTGTCGCGGCAATGTTCCAAAAACGGACGCATGCTGTAACCTTTTACTATGATGGTAACCGTATGTCCGTCCCGGATAAATTCTTTAACCTGTCCCAAGATAATCTTGTTGGGCAGTACGAGATGCTCTGCCGGTTTAGTTCTTGTTGTGGCATGTGCGCCGGGTCTTGTAATACGGCGTATGGGGGCAAAGCCTTTCCAAAGTATATTAAAAACCGAGTTCTTCACATCATTCGTTCTCATGCTTTGGTCACTGTTTTGTAACTAAGTTGGGCAGCCTCTTCGTCGGGCAGACATCCTAAATGATATACGGGAGTAACGCCCAGAATGTTTGATATGGTGTTGCAAATTTCGTTATATATGCGCTTGTCCCATTTCATAATAGAAACAGAAGAGAGAATGTCGGCAAAAGATTGCAGAATATTTTCACGCTTTATTTCATTCTTTTTCTTTTGTTCCAATTGGACAAAGGCGCCGGCTTCGGCCACAATATTGCGGTAACAAGGAGTTTTTCCGCTCCAGGGAGAACCGTAAACATTTGTCTTTCCATCTATGTAGCGCACGATCGGGTTGTCATCGTTCATCAGGTCAGATTCCGGAATATGTTTCAGCCAAAGGCGTGTATGTGTGCTTTTTCCGGTTCCGCTCTTGCCTAAGAATAAGTAGCCCTTGCCGTCTTTCCTGATAACGGAAGAGTGAATCAGCAGTGTGTTGTAGGGTGCTGTGGCAAAAGCATAGACAATCATCAGTGCATTGTTTACGCCAAAGGAACGATCGCTTGGCTGGTCGGTAAGCATGTGTACTGTGGCTTTAGTGAAATGGGCATTGACACATACGCGGCAACAAGGAACTTTGGCCACACTGCTGATGACAAACTGGTAGCCACCGTCTTTTGATTCGTATACACCGTGATTACAACCGCCACAGTCAAACTGTCCTATTTCGTCGATAGTTTCTTCATTGCAACTGTCTGATGTAACCGTCATCTCAAACAAGGGCTCCTGCTTATTATCTGTATGGGCAAACGGGGTGCATGAAGGCAACAGGTCTTCAATGTTTTCTTCAACTTTGAAAATAAGGCGAAACAGATGTCCGGCCACAAGGTATTCTTTTGTTTGCATGGCTTATTCAGATAATACTTTATTGATTTCGGGTACGAAGTGGAATTGGTCTTTGGGCAATACCTGAAGGAGTGTTTCCTTGTTGCTTTGGTAGCGTTTCATGATTTTCTGATATTTCTTCTGCAGTTTGTCTGCCTTTCGGTCGAAGAAAACCACACAAGTTGCATTGCTTTTCTTTTGATTGTCCATCAAAAAGAATTGCAACTGGTTGGCATAGGCTGCCCGGTTGACCAAAAAGTTGCTTTTGTGTTCGATTATAGCAGAGTCTACCGCTTGAATATCGGTCATATATACAATAGAGTCATTGAATGAAGCTGCGAATCCAAACATATAAACAGGTGGAGTCTTAGTGGTGCTCTTGCTGCGTGCATACGAGTTAAAGACGCCTAAGAAAGCAGTCATAACGAATACAAACGCCGTGATTTTTAAATGTTTCATACTTATATTTTATTGATGTCGCAAAATTAAGGAATTTTCTTCCATTCGCCAACTAAAAGCTTTCTTTTTATATATTGTGTCTGTAATTGTGCTAATAAAAAAGGGAACCCCATGCTGGAGTTCCCAAAACAAATAAATGCTGAAAAATTTGTTTCTAACAGAAACTGTTTATCGTTATCCCAAATAAGATTTCAATAGTTTGCTTTTGGTGTCAGATCTCAGTCTGCGGATAGCTTTTTCTTTAATCTGTCTTACACGTTCGCGTGTCAAATTGAATTTATCACCGATTTCTTCCAGAGTCATTTCCTGATGGTTGATACCGAAGAACATCTGTATGATTTCTTTTTCACGTTCGCTCAGTGTAGACAAAGCGCGGTCTATCTCGCGCGAAAGCGATTCGTTAACCAAAGAGCGGTCGGCCATTGGAGAATCATCATTGACCAATACATCCAACAAACTGTTGTCTTCGCCTTCTACAAAAGGAGCGTCAACAGAAATGTGGCGTCCGCTTACTTTCATTGTGTCCGAAATCTTGTCTACTGGAATATCCAATTCATCGGCCAATTCCTCCGGACTAGGTCTTCTTTCGTTTTCTTGCTCAAATTTGCTGAAGGCTTTGCTGATTTTGTTCAGCGAACCAACCTGGTTTAACGGTAGACGTACAATACGGCTCTGTTCAGCCAAGGCCTGCAAGATAGATTGTCTGATCCACCACACAGCGTAACTGATAAATTTGAATCCTCGAGTTTCGTCGAACTTTTCGGCTGCTTTAATCAAGCCTAAATTTCCTTCGTTAATTAAGTCGGGCAGACTTAATCCTTGGTTTTGGTATTGTTTTGCCACAGATACAACGAAACGAAGATTCGCACGTGTCAGTTTCTCCAACGCGATGCGGTCTCCCTTACGGATACGTTGTGCCAACTCTACTTCTTCTTCAACTGTAATCAGTTCTTCACGTCCGATTTCTTGAAGATACTTGTCTAAAGAGGCACTTTCACGATTCGTGATACTTTTGGTAATCTTTAATTGTCTCATTTCTATACAACAATTTTAGGTTGCTAATTTACCAATAATATTTTAATAACGTATATACAACGCATTAATATTATTGTTATTTAACAAATAAATCATTCTATTTTTCTTTACAGTTGTTCGTTTTCTCTTTATTTGTTGCTTTACGCAAAAAAGCGCAGTGAAACTTTGGTATTTAGTTTTCACTGCGCTTTGTGTGGCCTCTTAATATCAGGCTTCAATTATTGTTTTATTGCAATGCTTTTATTTTTCCGCATCCAGCTCAATAACCATGCTCTTTTTGATACCGCTTTGTGTGATGGCACGTATCCACAAAGTACGATCTGAACTTTGATTGGTTGTGCGAACCACCTCGTCAAAGTCTTCGAGTGTGCGCATGGGTTGGTCGTTTACCATAAGGATGATGAGGCCTTTAGTGACACCTGCATCTTTCATCTTGCCGTTGCGCAGACCGGTTACTTCCAAACCATAAGGCAGGTTCAGCTGCATCTTAGTTGCATCGCTCAGTGGTTTCAAGGCTACACCGAACTTGTCGATATCCATTTCCTGGAGAACTTTGGTATTTCCTTGTGCGTTGCGCAAGATTACCGATTTGCTATATTCTTTTTTGTTTCTGACATAAGTGATTTTTACTTTGTCACCAGGGCGGTGTTTTGCCATTTCCTCCTGCAATTCAGCAATCTTGGTGATGGATTTGCCGTTGATAGCCGTAATGACATCGCCTTTCATCAATTCTACTTCGGCTGCAGTGGAGTTTGGTTCTACGGTAGTAACATAAGCTCCCGATACAGTTCCCAAGTCCAACTCGTTGCCCTTTTCCTTTTCGCTATCAATATAAGTCATCACGTCGATGCCACCTACGCCAAGTACAGCTCTCTGTACAATACCAAATTCTTTCAAATCGTTTACCACCTTATTCATAATGGTGGTTGGTATGGCAAAACCATATCCTGAATAAGAACCGGTTTGAGAATAAAGCATGGCATTGATGCCCACCAGCTCTCCTTTGGCATTCACCAAAGCACCTCCTGAGTTTCCTGAGTTGATGGCAGCATCTGTCTGAATAAAGCTTTCAATCGAGTTGGCACCCAGAGAGCGAGCTTTTGCACTGACGATACCAGCCGTTACGGTAGACGTCAAGTTAAATGGATTTCCTACAGCCAGCACCCATTCTCCCAATTTCAGGTCATCAGAGTTTCCGATGGGGATAGTAGGAAAGTTTTTGCCTTCTATTTTAATCAAGGCCAAATCAGTCTGCTCGTCGCATCCGATAATCCTTGCTTTGTATTCATGGTTGTCGTTGAGTTTTACCAACAGTTCATCTGCACCGCCCACTACATGATTGTTTGTTACGATATAACCATCCTGTGAGATGATTACTCCCGAGCCGGAAGCCTGTCGTTTAGGAGTTTGAATTTGACGTTTCTGAGTTCCGCCGTTGCCAAATCCGAAGAAGTCGCCGAAGAAGTCAGAAAACGGATCGCGAACGTTTACGGTTTGTGTTTTTCCATTCATTGTAACTTTAATGTAAACAACAGCGTTTACTGAAGACTCTGCAGCCTTAGTCAGATCCACCATACCGGTAGAAACCACCGTATTGTTTGTGTCTGATGAAGCTGCATTAGCAGTAGAAGGACTTGGGTTGCATGCCATAACGCCGGTTCCGATAAGCAAAATGCCCGTAGTGCCGGCAATAATTTTAGTTAGCTGTTTCATAACTACATCAATTTATAATGTTAATTTGTTTGTGAAATCAAATTGTTTATAGGGCAAAAGTAAAAACAAAAGTCATTTCTTGGTACGGTGCAATTCCTATTTTCCTTTCTTTTAACAGAGCGAAAAGGGCACTTAACGGTAGTTAATTCCATGCTCTCTTATTTTTTGCATTCGTTTAGTTTGTGCAAAATGAAATATTTGCGTAATTTTGCACTATAAAAGCAGTCGGGCAGTCTGTCGCTTGTTTTTTTGCATCAGCAAACGAACAAGAGGAAAGTCCGGGCAATGAAGGGCACCCCACTTCTTAATGGGAAGTAGTTCGTGAGAGTTAGATCATGCAGAAGAAAACAACCGCCTGTTTCGGCAGGTAAGGGTGAGAAGGTAAGGTAAGAGCTTACCAGGCGGGCGGTGACGTCCGTGCTGTGCATTCTGGGGATTGAAAGTTCGCGTATACCGGCGCTAAAGTAAGGCGGCCCGTCTGAGTCGGAGGGTAGAACGATTGAGCCTTATGGTGACATAAGGTCTGGATAGATGACAGGCACCTTGGTAATCCAAGGAACAGAACCCGGCTTATCGCCCGTCTGCTTTTATTTTTCTCACTAATTCCACTGCCTATGCAATACAGTTTTCGTCAGCTAGAGTTTTATTTCACTCAAAAGATATGGTATGTTGATGAGAGTAAACTGACACCTGTGCGCCGTTATTTTTTCCGGATGCTAAAAAAGTCAGTGCTTACCGTAGAGTGTTATTTTCGCAGGAATATCAACAGTTATGCTTCGGCGCTCACTTTTTCTTCCATCTTGGCTATCGTGCCCATCTTGGCCATTATTTTTGCCATCGGAAGAGGATTTGGCTATGGCAGTATGATTGAAGCAGAGCTAAAAAGGAATCTCAGTGTCAACCAGGAATTTACGGATTTGATATTTAATTTCATCGGTTCCTATTTAGAACACACAAAAAACGGTTTCTTCATCGGGTTTGGCCTGTTGTTGCTGCTGTATACCATTATTCAGCTTACGAGCAATATAGAAGTGGCCTTGAATGAAATATGGCAGGTTAAGGGCCAGCGAAGCATTTACCGACAGGTTACCGATTATGTCAGCGTGTTCTTGCTGCTGCCCATTTTGATTATCGTATCTAGTGGTTTAAGTATTTTCTTGGCTACCGTGGCACAGCATTTTCCTGATTTTATGGTGCTCAGCAAAACAGTGCAGCTTGTTTTGCATCTTTTGCCTTATGTGTTCAGCAGTTTGCTGTTTATCGGATTGTATTGTTATATGCCCAATACCCGTGTGCAGGTGCGACATGCCTTTTTCCCGGGAATTATTGCAGGTGTGCTGTTTCAGTTTTTGCAATACATATACATTCACTCACAGATTTGGATGTCTACTTACAATGCAATCTATGGCTCGTTTGCAGCATTGCCGATGTTTATGCTCTGGGTGAATTTTTCCTGGATAATCTGTCTGGTTGGTGCTCAGCTCACTTATGCCAACCAAAACCTGAAGAGTTATTTTTATTTGAAAGACATTCATCAGGTGAGTCGAAACTATCATGACGTGCTTCTGATGTTGTTGCTCTCTAAAATCTGCAAGCGATATGAAAAGGACATGATACCTTATAGCCTGTATGGCCTGTCGGCTGAAACTTCTTTGCCGGTTGGTGTTATCGGACGCCTGATTCATGAACTGCATAAGCTAAACTTGGTGGTAGTAGAAGGAGATGATCATGATGCAGCGCAGCGAGTAGTACCCTCGTTTGATATTCATCGACTCACAGTAAACGAGGTGATGAAGCGAATGGATGCGTTTGGTGATTTTTATTCTGGAAAGATAGCCCTGGCACACATGCAGCCGGAATGGAAAAAGCTGCTCGAATTGCGCAGAAGTTTTTTAGTGCAGCAAGGAGATGTCTTGTTGAAGGATTTGTAAATACCCTATATATAATAAGGTGTAAAAACAAAATCGCTATAGTCTGAATCATGGATATGAACAGGCTATAGCGATTTTGTTTTTATTGTGGCATACGTTTTTATGTACAAGTAAGAAGGGGTGGGGTTATTCTTCTCCCTTAAGTACCGGCAACTGCCAGTGGAACCTTACGGCCAGGACGCGAACCAATACAACCACAATGCCTGAAAGCAGTGCGTTAATTTCAGCAGACATGCCCATTTTATGACTGATAATATAAGCAATACCTCCGACTACACAGGCCATGGCATAGATGTCTTTGCGGAAAATCAGGGGCGCTTCATTGATGAAAACATCACGGATTACACCACCGGCAGCACCGGTTATGGTTCCCATTATGATGGCCATCCAAAACGGATAACCCATATTCAGTGTTTTTTCGATACCGATGATGTTGAATAAAGCCAAACCAATGGTATCAAAGATAAACCATGTGTTGTTTTGCCGAATGATGTGTTTGCCAAAACAGATAACATACAGCAGTGCCAAAGCGCAGCAGATAATGTAAATGGAATTGGTCATCCAGAAAGGTGGCAAGCCAAGCATGACATCGCGAAGTGTTCCACCGCCGATAGCTGTTACCATACCAACAATATAGGCACCAAACCAATCGTATTGTTTGGCCGAGGCCAAGCGAATGCCCGAAATGGCAAAAGCAAAGGTTCCGATAAATTCAATGATCACAAATGACGTCGGGATGCGTAATGCCGCTCCCATTGCTTGAAGAATATTCAATATCTCTTGCATGTTTTTAGGTTATTAATGAAATAATTTTCAGGTTATCGAACAGTGTTTTGTGGCGTGCCCCTTAGAAAAGCACGGATGTTTTCTGCACAGATGTGCATCAGGCGTTGGCGAGCCTCAAAAGATGCCCAGGCAATATGGGGCGTGATATAGGCATTGGGAGCTGAAAGAAGCGGATTAAGCGGTGAAGCAGGCTCAACACTCAATACGTCTGCTCCATAGGCTGAGATAACTCCCTGATGTAAGGCTTCGGCCAAATGCTCTTCGTTTACGAGATTGCCGCGACCTGTGTTGAGAAGTATTGCTGATGGCTTCATCAGCGTCAGTCGTTCTCTATTGATGAGTTGGCGGGTTGAAGCGTTGAGCGGACAGTGCAAGCTGACTACATCACTTTGCTTGAGCAGATCCTCCAGCGACATTTTAATGACTCCTTGAGGCAAATCCTCTTCGGTGCGACTTGTATAGGCACAAACCTGCATGCCAAATGCTTGTGCAATGCGTGTAACTGTTTCTCCGATATGCCCCATACCTATAACACCAAACATCTTGCCCGAAAGCTCCATGATAGGGGACTGCCAATAGCAAAAGTCGGGAGACTGACTCCAGCGTCCGTTTCGGTTTTCTGTTGCATAGTATCCCACCTGATTTGTGATATGCAAAAGATGGGCAAAGGTGTTTTGAGCCACTGACGCAGTGCTGTATGTTGGGATATTGCATACGACAATCCCTTTAAAGCGTGCAGCCTCGGTATCTACCAAATTATAACCGGTTGCCAGAACGCCGATGTATTTCAACTTGGGCAAGCATTGCATGGTTCCGGCAGTAATGATTGTTTTGTTGGTAAGAAGAATGTCGGCTTCTGCTGCTCGTTTGATGATATCCTGTTGGCTGGTTCGGTCATACACTGTCAGCTGTCCAAGTTCTTCTAATTCACTCCAGGACAAATCCCCCGGGTTTAAAGTATATCCGTCTAAAACTACTATATTCATTGTGTTTAAGAAACTAAAAATGATGCTGATTCCTTAATTTGAAAAATGGATTGCAAAGTTAGTGTTTTTGCTGAAACGGCCGAACGGTTTTTCTGAATTTTAATCCAAAAAAACGAAACGTTTAGTTCCCTTTGTAATTCATCTTTCTGTAGCCCACTAATTGATCATATCGTTGGCCCAGCGGACGCCGATATACCATAATGATGTACTCGTTTTCTGTTTGAAAGAAATTTCCGTCAATAAGGTTCTCTGCCAGCGAACTTTCAGGAGGAAGATACAGATATTGATAGTTGTAGTAACCCATTTTCAGAAGCAAGGATGCCTCGTAGGCTTTAGTCGTTTCATTGTAGTGCATCTCATATTCGGGAATGAGCTGGTTGAATGTCCAGTTTCCGGATAGATAAATTTTGCCCGGAAGTCGTTCCGTGCTCTTGAGCGTGAAGTGTACCCAGGAATAATCCGAAGCAGTGGCATTGTCCACGTCGTCTTCGTTTCGAAAGACAGCCGCTCCGTTTTGGTCTTGTTCGAATATATAGTTTCGTTGAGGACGGTCTTCGCTCAAGGTGACATGGTAAAGCGGGTCGTGCCAGCTTATTTCTTCTACATTCATGTTTGCCCGGTTGTAACCCAGAATTTCGAATTTGTGGAATTCGTTGCCAGCAGGAAATATTAGCTGGCGGTTGTGGGTATATTCCAAGGAATTCTGCTTCTGGATGTTTGGCTTTGGGTTAATCACCAGATTGTCCGTACGCCGGTTTTGCATCACGATTGTCTTCAGTTCGCGAATGGGGTCGTTGACATTTAGTGAAGCATAGTTCAGGGAAAAACTGAGTTGCTGGTGTGCTTCGTTAAAGTCAATGTCCGTGTTAGAAGATATAGATGCGTTGATGTTTACGCTTGGTTCTACAAGTGAGAAACAAGCGGTGAGCAACGGTTCTTCGGTGTTTGCTCCATCCTCGTCGCAAAAAACCTGCAGCCGGTAATTGCCCGACAGCTTGAGCGAAAGATGTTCATTGGGTATGCGTACGTGATAATGTGTATAAAGCAAGTTTGTATTGAAACTGCTGCACACGTCTTCGATTACCTGTCCGTTGAAGCCTGTCAGGAAGTCAGATTCGAATATTTCTGTAGACGGAGTCCAATCTGCATTACAATGCTCTATTTTGTATATCAACCGATGCTCATCATGTCCGTAAACATCAAAATCAACGTCAATTATATTGCGCCCTCCCAGGTTTACAACCGGAGGCAGTAAAGCATCTTCGTTGGCCACGATACTGAGAGACTTTACGTTGTCGGCATGAATTTTTGAGTTTTGTGCCAACAATGAAGCCGTATACAGGATGCAGCAAAGTAGAATCCATATTTTCTTCATGGCAATAAGTTGATATATTTCATTTGTTTCATGATAGCAGTTTGCCTTTTCAGCATGTAGCGCGAGGGTTCTTTAGAGCTAAATTTGAGCGGGTTGGGCAGAGTTGCAGCCACAAGGGCACAGTTTGCTCTTGTCAGTTTGTCGGCACCTCTTCCGAAGTGTTGTTGTGCTACAGCCTCGGCTCCATAGATGCCATCGCCCATTTCAATAGAATTCAGATAGACTTCCATGATCCGTTCCTTGCTCCACATCAGTTCTATGAGCACAGTGAAATATGCCTCAAAGCCTTTGCGCACCCACGAAGAAGCTGGCCATAGAAAAACATTCTTGGCAGTTTGCTGGCTAATGGTGCTGCCGCCGCGTTTTCTTTTGCCGCGTTCTCGTTCTTCAATGGCATTCTGTATTTCCTTGAAATCAAAGCCATGATGCGTCATAAAGCGCTGATCTTCGGATGCCATGACCGCCACCGGCAGATATTTGGAAATACTGTCCAACGGAACCCAATGGTGTTTCATTCGGATTTTCTCACCCCGCGTCATCTGCTGGGCACACCTTACAACCATTAACGGGGTGATGTACACCGGAGCAAAACGGTATATAAAAACAGCAAGGATTGTGCTTCCAAAAAACAAAAGCACAATCCATTGCAAGAATTTCTGAATCCGTTTCAAGATTAGAAACATGATTACTGTATTTAAAATTATTTAGATGCTTCAGCTTCAGCAGCCTTAATCATAGCCTCGCTGGCATACAAGTAAACCTCTACGCGGCGGTTTTCCTGCTGACCTGCTTTAGTGCTGTTGTCTGCAACCGGATCAGCCTCGCCCAATCCTTCTACAGATTTGATTTGAGCTGCGCTGACACCTTGATTCTTCAAGTAAGTTTCAACAGACTGAGCGCGCTGCAAAGACAATTTTTTGTTCTTTTCGATGCTCTGCTCCTTGGTGCTGTTTTTCCAGCCCTGATTGTCTGTATAACCCTTAATGGCAACGTCCATGTCGGTATTAGGCAACAATACATTCTTGGCAAAGTTCAACAAAGAACCCTGAGCTGTGTTGCTCAAGTTTGAACTGCTGGTATTGAACAGGATTCCAGAATCGAAGGTAACCTTAACAGCCTGCAAACCGTTAGCGTCTGTTATGCTTTCAACCTCAGCATTGGCAATCTTTTCAGCTTCAGCCTTAGCCTTGTCCATTTTCTTACCGATTAACGCACCTGCAGTAACACCGATAGCAGTACCAACAGCAGCACCGATAGCAGCACCTTTACCTTTGTTTTTACCAGCCAACGCACCGATGACAGAACCCAATGCTGCACCGCTTCCGGCACCAATCAATGAACCTTTTCCGGTATTTGACATACCGCAGCTACTCAAAATTAAAGAAAAGCAGAGAAAACCTGCTGTCAATTTTGTTCCTTTCATAGTTAACTATTTAAAAATTCTTCAAAACGGGAGCAAAGATAAGACATTTTTTTATTTTCACACAAGGAATAAAAAGTTTTTTGTAATTTTGCACCAAAGAAATAATTCGAATTACAAATTATGGCGAAAGAATTGAAGAATCTTACCAAGAGAAGCGAAAATTATTCTCAGTGGTACAATGAATTGGTTGTGAAAGCCGACCTGGCTGAGCAATCTGACGTGCGTGGTTGTATGGTGATTAAGCCTTATGGCTATGCAATTTGGGAGAAAATGCAGCGTATATTGGACGATAAGTTCAAAGAAACAGGAGTGCAGAATGCCTATTTCCCACTGCTGATTCCCAAATCTTTCTTAAGCAAAGAAGCAGAGCATGTTGAGGGATTCGCCAAAGAGTGTGCTGTTGTGACTCATTATCGTTTGAAAACAAACGAAGACAAAACCGGTGTGGTGGTCGACCCGGCTGCAAAACTCGAAGAAGAACTGATTATCCGTCCAACATCAGAAACGATTATCTGGAATACATTCCGCAACTGGATTCAGAGCTATCGTGACCTGCCTTTGCTTTGCAATCAATGGTGTAACGTAATGCGTTGGGAAATGCGTACCCGTCTTTTCTTGCGTACAGCAGAGTTCTTGTGGCAGGAAGGTCATACTGCACATGCCACTCGCGAGGAAGCTGAAGACCGTGCAAAACAGATGCTGAAAGTTTATGCAGACTTTGCAGAAAAATATATGGCAGTGCCTGTTGTACAAGGCGTGAAGAGCGAAACAGAGCGTTTTGCAGGTGCTCTTGATACTTATACAATCGAGGCAATGATGCAGGACGGAAAGGCTTTGCAGAGCGGTACATCTCACTTCTTGGGCCAGAACTTCGGTAAGGCTTTTGATGTACAGTTCATCAACAAAGAAAACAAGCTGGAGTATGCCTGGGCAACTTCATGGGGTGTTTCAACCCGTCTTATGGGTGCTTTGATTATGACACACTCTGATGACAATGGTTTGGTGCTCCCTCCACACTTGGCTCCAATCCAGGTTGTTATTGTTCCTATTTATAAGAATGAAGAGCAACTGGCCGCAATTGATGCCAAAGTGGATGGAATTGCTTCAAATCTGCGTGCCATGGGCGTGTCTGTGAAGTATGACAATGCAGACAATAAGCGTCCGGGCTTTAAATTCGCTGATTATGAATTGAAGGGTGTTCCTGTACGTTTGGTTATCGGAGCACGTGACTTGGAAAACAACACTGTAGAGGTGATGCGCCGTGATACGCTGGAAAAGGAAACCCGTACTATGGACGGCATCGAACAGTATGTTAAGGACTTGCTCGAAGAAATCCAAAATAACATCTTTGCCAAGGCGAAGGCTTATCGCGATGCTCGTATTTATGAGTGTGATGATTATGAGGACTTCAAGAAACGAGTGAAGGAGGGTGGCTTCTTCTTGTGTCATTGGGATGGCACCGCTGAGACAGAAGCTAAGATTAAAGAGGACACCCAAGCTACCATCCGTTGTGTTCCGTTTGAATTCGAACAGACTCCGGGCGTGGATATGGTCAGCGGCAAACCGTCAAAATGCCGTGTACTGATTGCCCGCTCATACTAATAGATTGTTCTCCTTAAAGGTATATAGCAAACCCAATAAACCATTTACTTTTTGAGGAATGGTTTGTTGGGTTTTTTGTTTTTTCTTTTAGTTTCACCTGTTCCTTGTATTTTGCGCATGCTGACTGCCTGTTTTGCCATAGTGTATAATTATGCGCTCTCTGCTTTGCTGATTTGCGTCCCATAGACAAATCGAATGAAAATACGTCATTCTTAGGCGTTAAAAAATGGCGTATCTATATGAATTATAGTCTGTTGAATGATAAATTTTATGTTCTGGATATCGGATAAACAGAAGAGTTTATACCATTAATAAAGTAATAAAAACAGAAAAAGTAAGAATGTGTTACATCCTAAAAAAGTTCTCTTGTTCTGTTTTGAAAATTCTCAAGAGAATATTTTTTTTATATCAAGAGATGTTTTTCAGAAGATCATGAGCCGGATTGTGTAAGAACGAGGTTTGTTTTATCTGTCTGTATATTTATTCGGTATAAATATACAAACTCAGCCAAAGGCAAAGACGGCTTGTTGCAGCAACCTCTGTGACTTGTTTTTTGTTATCGTCTGTGGCAAGGAAGAATCGTTTTCTTTTTGCAGGTCACAAACAGGTAATAAAATGCCCAGCTGTCAACGCTCTTTAATAAAGAGAATGGGGTGGGGAATAAAGGTGCAAAAACAAGAAAAGCCCCTGTTATACAGAGGCTTTTCTTATTAATGTTAGTTGGGTTATATTTGACCCATTCTTTCGCGGTAAAATTATCCGCCAAAGTTATCGTACATGATACTTTCCGGTTCAACTCCCAGGCTGTCGAGCATACCGACAACAGCTTTTGACATCGGGCCAGGACCACACATGTAGTATTCGATATCTTCAGGAGCATCGTGATCTTTCAGATAGGTTTCGTACATTACATTGTGAACAAAGCCTGCTGTGTACTTAACACCAGCTGCATCGGCTGCAGGATCCGGACGGTCCAAAGCCAAGTGGAAGTGGAAGTTCGGGAATTCTTTTTCGATACCCAGGAAGTCTTCCAAGTAGAATACCTCGTTCAATGCACGGGCACCATAGAAGTAGTGCATTTCGCGGTCGGTAGTCTTCAGAGTCTTGGTCATGTGCATAATCTGAGCACGCAGAGGAGCCATACCGGCACCACCACCAACCCAAATCATTTCTTTCTTCGAGTTGAAGATTGGATGGAAGTCACCATAAGGACCGCTCATGATTACCTTGTCACCTGGTTTCAGGGTGAAGATATAAGATGAAGCGATACCCGGCATTACATCCATGAAGCCAGGACCCTGGTCTTTTGGTTTGAATGGAGGTGTGGCAATACGCACGGTAAGCATAAAGCGGTCACCTTCTGCAGGGTAGTTAGCCATTGAGTAAGCGCGGATGGTTTCTTCTGTATTTTCGCACTTCAAGCCAAACAAGCCAAATTTTTCCCATGCCGGCAGATATTCTGCACCAATCAGATCCTTGTCGATGTCTACGTTATAGTCCATCTTATATTTAGGAATCTTAATCTGTGCATAAGAACCCGGTATAAAGTCCATGTGTGCACCGGCAGGCAACTGTACGATGAACTCCTTAATAAAGGTTGCCACGTTTTTGTTGCTGATAACGGTACATTCGTATTCCTTGACACCCATTACAGATTCAGGAACAACGATTTCCATGTCGCTCTTTACTTTGCACTGGCAACCCAAGCGCCAGTTGTCTTTGATTTGTTTGCGAGTAAACTGTCCTTTTTCTGAGTCCAGGATTTCACCGCCACCGGCAGGAACCTGACATTTACACTGTCCGCAAGAGCCTTTACCGCCACAAGCAGAAGGCAAGTAGATGCCTTGTTCTGCCAGTGAAGACAACAAGCTGCCGCCCTGTGCCACAGAAACAGTTTTGTCACCATTGATCTTGATATTTACGTTTCCGCTTGGTGACAGATACTTCTTTGCAACGAGCAAGATAATCACCAACAGCAAGATGATGGCGAGGAATACACCAATGCTCGTAAAAATAAAATTCATATCCATTGTTTATTCCCTTTCCTTTTAAATTTTCAAACCTGAGAAACACATAAATGCCATAGCCATCAAACCTACAGTGATGAAGGTGATACCCAATCCTTGCAATGGTTTTGGCACGTTGGTATAGGCCATTTTTTCACGGATGGCTGCCAATGACACGATAGCCAAAGTCCAACCAATACCAGAACCTAATGCGTATGCCAAAGAATCCCATACGTTGGCGATGGCTTGCGAGCTGGTAGCCGGGTCCATCTGAATGCGCTGCTGCATAAACAGAGAAGCACCCATGATGGCACAGTTAACGGCAATCAAAGGAAGGAAAATACCCAAGGCTGCATACAGAGATGGAGAGAAACGCTCTACAATCATCTCTACCAGCTGAACGATACCGGCAATGACAGCAATAAACAGGATGAAGGCCAAATAAGTAAGGTCTTGTCCTAAAATACCGTCAGCAGCCAATACTTTAGTCTGCAATAAATAATCCACGGGAACAGTTACCAGCAACACAAATGTTACGGCGATACCCAATCCCAGGGATGTCTTTACATTCTTAGATACGGCCAAGTATGAACACATACCCAAGAAGAAAGCAAAAATCATATTGTCCACGAAAATAGAGCGGACAAACAAGCTTAATAAATGTTCCATAATCTTTTCTTATCTTTTGTATAAGATAGGATGTGGTTAGGCAATACCTTAATTCAAAAGCAAGCTTTTGGCCTGGTACTGCTCTTGCCTTTCACTATCTTTGTTTGTATGTGTGTTACTTTTTCTTCTTGTCAGGATCGTTGATAGCACGCTGAGCCCAGATAAAGCATCCAACCAAAATCAACGCCATGGCTGGCATAGTCATCATACCGTTGTTGATGTAGCCCATTTCATAGAATCCATCAGGAATAATCTGGAAGCCAAGCAAGCTGCCGTTACCGAAAAATTCGCGGAAAGCACCTACTACAACAAGTACCAGGGCGTATCCCAAACCATTACCGATTCCGTCGAGAAAACTTTCCCAAGGACCATTCATCATGGCAAAAGCTTCCAAGCGACCCATCAGGATACAGTTGGTAATAATCAAACCTACGTAAACAGACAATTGCACACTTACGTCATAAGCAAAGGCTTTCAGCACCATACTTACGATGGTAACCAATGCGGCTACAACCACCAACTGTACAATGATACGGATTCGGTTAGGAATTGTTTTGCGGATCAGTGAGATAATCACGTTGGAGAAAGCTGTAATTACTGTTACTGACAAACCCATCACAATTGCAGGCATCAACTGAGAAGTTACAGCCAAAGCCGAGCAGATACCCAATACCTGTACTGCTACGGGGTTATTGAGATTGATCGGTGATGAGAATACTTCTTTATTCTCTTTAGAAAATAATTTTCCCATTTTATTCTACCTCCAATTATTCGTTAGTTGTTAAAAAAGTCATGTAACGAGCCAAACATTCGTGCAACATGTTGTTTACACCGTCAGATGTCAGGGTTGCACCGGTAATAGCGTCGCAACGGCTGTCGTCGGTAAGACCTTCCACGAACTTGCCTTTCTTAGCCACGCTGATGGCAACTGAACTTTTGTCAGCGTTCAACACTTTCTTGCCTTCAAATTGTTTTTGGAATTTCTCGTATTCAGTGATGATGGCACCCAGTCCGGCTGTTTCTCCCTTGTGAGAGAAATAAACTCCGTAGATGGTGTTCTTGTCTGCATTTACAGCCACATATCCCCAAATAGCATCCCACAAACCTTTACCGGTCAATGGCATGACATATTTAGTTTCACCGTTTACCTGACATACATAAAGAGGCAGGTTGTCTGCTTTGATGTTTTTATCCTCAACAGAGAAACCATCTTGGTCTTTGCTTTCGCCTTGTTTCACAACACTACCGTCTGTGGTGATGATTTGGTCGGCTTTAATCACTTCGTTGTATTTGTTCTCTACCTCTGTCTTATCCAAATTGCGGATGTTCAGCGCAGCCAGAATCTGGCTTTTCTTGTCGATACGTACGTTGGCATTGGATTTTTCCTCAAGTGCCTTTGAAACGAACGCCAGCAAGAATGCCACAATCACTACGATGATAATGGCATAGACAATGGTATAGGCATTGCTGTTTGTATCAAATTTCTTTGTAGCCATATTCTTCTATTATTTTTTGATTGCACGTTTAGCTCGCTTGTCGATGTTGTTTTGTACCACGATGTAGTCAATCAGCGGAGCAAATACGTTCATCAACAGGATAGCAAGCATCATTCCTTCTGGATAACCCGGATTCAATACACGGATAATTACAGCCATTGCGCCGATTAAGAAACCATAGTAGTATTTACCTGTTTCGGTGCGTGCTGAAGTAACTGGGTCTGTTGCCATAAATACGGCACCAAAGCAGAAACCACCCAGGATGATGTGTTGGTACCATGGCATGGCAGCTACTGCGTTTCCTTCCGGACCAAAGTTTTGGAAGATTAAGCCCATTACGGCACCACCGAAGAATACACTGAACATGGTTTTCCAACTTGCAACACCGGTCCACAACAAGATTACAGCACCGATGGCAATGGCAATGACACTGGTTTCGCCGATTGAACCCGGAATCAAACCGATGATTTGGTCTGTCATGGTAGTTGTGATGGCTGCACCGGTAGCGGCTTCGCCAAGTGGAGTTGCCATAGTGAAGGCATCCGCAAGGTCATAGCCTAATCCGCAGATGCTTTCTGTAGCAACCCAGCATGTGTCACCACTCATTACGGTAGGATAGCCGAAGAACAAGAATGCACGAGTAACCAATGCTACATTAAAGATGTTCATACCGGTTCCGCCAAAAATCTCTTTTGCAAAAATAACGGCAAAGGCACAGGCAATGGCAATGACCCACAACGGACAGCCAACCGGAACAATCAAAGGAACCAGCATACCTGTTACCAAGTAACCTTCGTGGATTTCTTCGTTTTTCCACTGGGCAACGATAAACTCGATACCCAAACCAACGATGTATGAAACCAAAATTTTAGGCAATACAGCCAGAAAACCGAATCCGAACATTTCAAGGAATGTGGTTTCTGTCAACTTACCTGCTGCCAAAGCATTCTGGTAACCGATATTATACATACCGAACAGCAATGCCGGAATCAATGCAATGACAACAAACGACATGATACGTTTGCTATCAATAGCGTCGTGTACATTCACACCGCATCTTGAAGTTGTATTCGGAACGAACAGAAAAGTTTCGAAACCATCGAATACAGAGCGAAAGGCGTGAAGTTTGCCTCCCTCTTCAAAGCTCGGCTTTATCTTATCAAGATATTTTCTTAACGCGTTCATTATAATTTTCGAATTTTAAAAGTTTAAATTAAGCCATTTCTTTGCGGAGCATATCCAGTCCGTCGCGTACGATGCGCTGCAATTCCAACTTAGATGAGTCTACAAACTCGCAAATAGCAAAGTCCTCAGGAGCTACTTCGTAGATTCCCAAAGCTTCCATACGGTCGATGTCTCCGGTAATGATTGCTTTGACGAGTTGTTCTGGGAATATATCCATAGGGAATACGCGGTCGTATTCGTTGCTCATAATCATGTGGCGCTCTCCACCTTTTACACGGGCATCCAAGGTGTATTCCTTTTTGCCGCACAACCAGCTGAAATAAGAACGGCTGGTTGAGAACTGGTTAAAGCGAGGCATAATCCAACCCAACATTTCGTGAACATCATCGCCTTCAGGAATGACGTTGATTTCTGTGCTGTGTGCTCCCAAGAAACCATTGACAGATGTCTTGGCACCGGTCATAACATTTCCATCGATGATGCGTACATTGCATCCGCTTGCAGCAATACGACCGTCCAATACAGTGCTCAGCTGTTGTCCCACCATTACTTGGGCATAAGCCGGTTTGCTGATTTCAGATCCGGCTACAGCAATCAAACGACTTAAGTTTACTTTGCCTGTATTGAACAAACGGCCGATGAAAATCACTTCCTCAGCACCGATAGTCCATACAACTTCTCCTTTGTTAATCGGGTCGACGTGATTGATTTGTACACCTACGTTACCTGCAGGAGCCGGACCGTCGAACACAGTGACCGTAACATTCTTTGCGCCAGTCAAAGCTGTGTTGCTCTGTTTGCTGCTGACACCAAGATGAGTCTTTGCAATTTTTGCCAATGCGTCCAAACCTGTTTGGAAATCTTGTTCCTGACCAGCCAATACAAATTCAAAGTCAGCAGACAAAGGCATTGAGTTGAAAGCAGAAACAAAGATTGCTTTAGGAGCTACATCTGGTGTAGCCACTACATCATACGGACGCTGCTTAAAGAAGGCAAACAAACCAGACTCCAAAAGGAAATCCAAAACTGCCTTACCGTCCATTGATGCAACTTGCTTCTTGCCAAAGTCAACAGCTTGCTGTTCTGCATCAGCTTGAACCTGTACGCTTAATACTTTACGACGTTCGCCACGCTCAACCAGCGATACGGTTCCGCTCACCGGTGACACGAACTTCACTGTAGGATGTGCCTTGTCTACAAACAAGGCTTCGCCAGCCTTAACGACATCTCCCTCTTTTACTACTACTTTCGGTTTAACTCCAACAAAGCTGTCGGGAACCAATGCAAAGGTACCCGCATTTGCTACTTGAAATTTCTCCTTGGCAGCAGTACCCTTGAGGTTGACATCAAGGCCCTTACGTAATTTAATTACACTTGCCATATATTTGGATTATAAAAAATGGTTTTAATTAAAACGGCGCAAATTTACGTAAAATAACAGTAAATAAGAAAGAAATCTCCAAAGAAAATTGTAATTTCGTCTGTCATTCGAATTAAAAAATATCAAAACACTTAAGAAAATATCTCGTTGGCTCATCGGAATCCTTGCATCGGTTTATCTTTTGGGCATGATATTGCTGCATATCCCAGCAATACAAATCGGTATGTCTTCTTTTATTGCATCCAAGCTTTCAGATTGGCTGGATACGGAAATTCGTATTGGCCGAACGGATATTGGATTGCTGAACCGTGTTGTACTGGACGATGTGCTTATTCGTGACCGCAGTCAGGATACGCTGCTCAGTGCTGCGCGGCTGTCGGCCAAACTGGATGTGATGTCTATCCTTTCGGGGCGTATTGTGGTGAATAATGCACAGCTCTTTGGCTGTTCTGTGAATATTTACCAAAATAATCCAAAAGGCAAGACCAACATGCAGTTCTTGATAGATGCACTTGCTTCTAAGGATACAACAAAGAAAGAATTGGATTTACGTATCAATTCGGTATTGGTGAGAAGGGGAGAAGTGCGCTACAACAAACGTTACGTATCAGAAACTCCGGGACGCTTCAATCCGGCGCATTTACACATTCGTCAATTAAGCACGAATATTGCTTTAAAAGTTTTTCGTCCGGATTCGTTGAATTTCCAAGTAAAGCGTCTTTCCTTTTTAGAACAGTCCGGATTTCAGTTAGATAATCTTCAATTTAAGATTTTGGCAAACCGACATGCCGCAGGTATTTCTTCTATGGAAGTACAGTTGCCAAAGAGTGTCTTGTCTATCGATTCCTTGCGTGCCACTTATCCAGACTCACCAGAGAACATTGGATGGGACGATTGGATAAAAGGCTTGCGCGCGAGTGTTCGTATGGAAAAATCTCATGTGGCATTGCATGATTTGGCTTGTTTTGTTCCTGCCTTTAGTGGAATACACGAACCGATAAAACTACAACTTAACGGCGACCTCCTTCGTGAACATGTCTTTTTTGAACCCATACATCTATATACAAAAAACAAAGAAATAGACGCAAAAATCAGGCTCTTGGTTCATCATATCCGGAATAAAGAGAAGCGTGGCATACATGCATCGTCTTTAGACTTGACCGTTCGTCATGAACTGTTGGCCTTGCTTCCGAGTGAGTTTAAAAAGAAACTGGCCAATGTAATACCTTTGTTGGAAAAGGCTGACTTTGTTCATTTTGGAGGCGAAGCAAAAGCTGGTAGCGAGGCTTTAGCCTTAAATGGAAACTTAACCTGTGCTGCCGGAAATGTTTCGATTGACGGCACGTTTAACGGTACCCGTCAGTTTAGGGGCTTTGTGTCGTCGAAGAATTTTGACCTGAATAAACTGACAGGTCCGGATTCTCGTTTCGGCACATTGGCGTTTGATATGAAATTGGATGGTAATATTCGCCATAAGATACCTCAAGTGATAGCTGACGGCACAATTTACCAATTTGACTATAATACCTATAGTTATCGAAATATTCATGTGGATGGGCGTTATGGCAATCAGGGCTTCTTGGGAAAGGTGTCTATGGAAGACCCCAATGGAATACTTCACTTAACGGGCAGTATCAATCCTTACTTAAAAGAGCCTTCTGTAAATGTGCAAGTGGTTTTGCGAGACTTGTCGCCTTATGATTTAAAACTGACACCAAAGTTGGCAGGGCTGCGCTTTACCACGGAGATAGACGCTGATTTTTCTGGTTTGCGTGCAGATGATTTAAACGGAAATTTATGTGTGCGTAACTTTAGTGTGACCAAATCAAACCATGCGCGCTCATTTGGTGATTTGACACTGCAATGGCGCAAGGATGATGCCCGTCATAAGGATATTCGTATTCAAAGTGATTTTTTACAAGCCTCTGTTTCAGGCGACTTTACTTTTAAAGATTTGGTGCATCAGTTAAAATGTTCCTTGGCTGAGTATCTTCCTGGTTTGTTAGTAGCTCCTGCCGGACGTGTCAATGCCTGTAATCTGACAGCTACTGTACATTTGCAGCATCTTGACCCTTTGAAATACATACTGAACATACCGCTTGAATTTAAACAGGCGGCATCTGTCCAGGCTGTTTATCATAGTAATCATAGTTTGATGCAAATGCACATTCATGTACCTCATTTGCAGTATGGGGCAGAAGATATTCAAAATCTATATGTTGATTTGTCTGGTAGTAATGGCTTTTTGGACGGAGGAATGTACTTGTCGCGGGCAATGGGACGCAACAACGTTAATATAGGTATCAAAACCCAAGTTAGTGACGGTATTCTGCATAATACGTTCAACTGGTGGATGCCTCAAAACAAAAAGTATTCGGGCAGGGTTTCTTTGCAAACTTTGTTTGAATCGACGCATCCCGATAACCCGCATACTTTGCTCTTGTTCCAACCCGGAGAGATTGTTGTTAATGATTCCTTGTGGCAGTTGCATCCATCGCAAGTAGATTTTCGTTCGGATGGAGTGTATATAAAGAATTTTCTCCTAAATCAGTCTGACGATCGTTATTTGCGTATCAATGGGTCCGTGTCTAAAGAGCGTAAAGACACGTTGATTGCAGAATTGAAAAATATCAATTTGCAGTATGTTTTCAATATGATTAACTTTCATGCCGTAGAGTTTGACGGGCATGCAACAGGACGTGTCCTTGCTCATGATTTAAGTTTGGATCCGACGGTTGAGGCTCAGTTAAATGTACCGGATTTTACTTTCAACTTGGCCAAAATGGGAAACTTGCAAGCCTATGGAAAATGGCAAAAGAGTGCCCGTTCCATATTTTTGGATGCCGCAATGCACGATGCCGAGGCAAGCAGTACAACCAAGGTAAAAGGCACAGTAACGCCGGGGCATGACGAAGGCAGTGGATTGGATTTGCACATATCGGCAGATAACACTAATCTTTATTTTCTGAATCATTACACTGCGGGAATTTTTACGGATTTACAAGGCCGCACCAGCGGAAACTTGCGCGTATATGGTCCTTTTGGCGGTATTGATATCGCAGGTGATATGATGGTGAATCATGCTGATTTGAAAGTTGATGTGTTGAATACAAAATATCACATGTATCACAACCCTGTGGCTTTGCGTCCTGGAAAGATAATTTTTAAAGATGCGGTTATCTATGACGAACAAGGAGGGGAGAATGTTGAAGGACATCGCGGTGTTGTCAATGGCGAGTTGCGTCATGAACATTTTTCTAATATGACGTATGATATCAGTATTCATACGGATCAGTTAAAGGCGTATGACCAGCAAACTTTCGGCGATCAGTTGTTTTGTGGAACAGCCGTTGCATCCGGGCGTGTGAATATCACAGGTGAACCGGGCCGTTTGGATGTTGATATAGATGCTTGGCCCGAAGAGCAGACAGAGTTTCAGTATAATTTGTCGCGACCGGATGTGCTTACAGAGAGTCAGTTCGTTAAGTTCGTTTCGAAAAGGGATGATAAGAAAAATCAAGAAACCCTTCTTGTTGAGCCGGATGCAAAAGAATCGGCAGAATCGGCAAGTGATGTCAGAGTTAACTTTAACTTGCACATCACTCCTCGTGCCAAAATGAAAATTCTGATGGATGCACGCTCTGGTGATAATATCACAATTCGTGGAAATGGAAATATAAAGGCATCTTTCTATAACAAAGGTCAGTTTCAGATGTACGGACCCTTTACGGTTCAGGAGGGTGTATACAAATTGTCCTTGCAGGATGTGATTCGCAAGGATTTTGTATTGTCGCCTGGTGGAACAATCGTGTTTGGCGGACCGGCTAATGAAGCTACTTTGGATTTGCAGGCAGTATATAGCGTGCCTTCTGTGTCGCTTAATGATTTAAGTTCGGGTAGTACTTTCAGTCAGAGCAATGTACGTGTGAATTGCCTGATGAACATACAAGGTAAGGCTGTGCAGCCGCATATCAGTTTTGATTTTGATATTCCGAATGTGAATGAAGACGAGAAACGTATGGTTAAAAGTTTAATCAGCACGGAAGAGGAAAAAAACATGCAGATTGTTTATTTGCTTGGAATCGGGCGATTCTATACTTATGACTATAACAATCCGAATCAAAGTCAGTCTTCTGTGGCGATGAAATCTTTGCTGTCGTCTACTTTGAGTGGGCAGTTAAATGAAATGCTTTCGAATATCATTGGAAATAACAACTGGAACTTTGGAACAAATCTCAGTACCGGTGAACAGGGATGGAGCGATATGGATGTTGAAGGACTTTTATCGGGCCGTTTGCTTAACAATCGTCTGTTGATTAACGGTAATTTCGGTTATCGGGACAATGCAAATACGTATAAGTCTTCCAATTTTATTGGTGATTTTGATATCCAGTGGTTGCTAACGCCCAACGGAAATTTGTCCCTGAAAGCATACAGCGAAACAAATGACCGCTATTTTACCAAACAGTCGTTGACAACCCAGGGAATAGGCTTGCAGTTTAAAAAGGATTTCGGTACGTGGAAGGAACTGTTCCTGCCTACGAGAAAGAAAAATAAGAAAAAGAAATAACTTACTTTTCCGTTTGTTGCCAAGATACAACATAGGCCCATACTAAAATCAGTATGGGCCTATGTTGTATCTTGGCAAACAGTTTACCATTCAATGAATTTGCCACGTTCATGACGTTTGCGCAATTCTTCTTTCAAAAAGCGCTGGCGGTCTTTTGCTATAAAACGGCGTGCAAAAATATTAGGAATGGCAACGCCCAGGGCTATACAGAAAATAACCAGTCCGGAATTGACTCCGCTTTCCAAGGCGCGCAAGAATGGAGGTACTTGCTCCAAAGTCTTTACATTAATACTTATAAAGCCTAGCAACATACGATACATAAGTACACCCGGAATCATAGGAATGACAGAGGGTATTGTCAATACGTGATTCGGAACGTGAAACCAATGTACTGCTTTCAGAGCAATGATGCTTACAAGTACGGCACCTGCAAATGAACCCATTACCAAACCCATATCTAGTCCGATATTATTGGTGCTTGCTCCCAAATTTACAAAGTTTCTGGTACATACTGCTAAGATTCCACCTATGGCAACAACCCACAACAGGCGACGTGGAATATTAAAGATCATAGAGAATCCCATAGCTGAAATTGCAGCAGCCAACGCATATTCCCAATAAGCGTGATGCGGAACAATACTTAAGTTGGCAAAGATTTCCGGGATGTTGCAGAATTTGATGATTAGAGAAATTCCGAAAGCCATTGCAGCAACCATTAACATTGTATTTACGGCTCTTACTATGCCCACTTGGATGTAATTGTCAAGCATATCGTCAACGAAGTTAATCAACGGAACACCTGGAACAATAAATAGTGCACAAGCTAATAATGGATGATAGGGAGTACTTGTCCAATGACTTGGCAAGAAAGTGGTCAACCAAGCTATCAGAGTAGCCATGAAAGCTGCAATGGCTATACTCATATAATGATTGATTCCCCACTCGTTGCAACGGGCGCGTACTCGCATTCCTAAAATGGCAGCTATAGAAGCATATAGAAATGAAACCCAATCACATCCAAACTGAATACAGAATCCACCGCAGGCAAAACCTGCTCCGATGGCTACTTGCCATGGTGTGTAATTGCGCTTTTGCGTACGAATCTTTTCCAATTCTTTTTCATATTGGTCTAACGAGTAATCTTCTTCAATGGCACGCCATGAAAGTTTGCTGACCTCAGAGATGGCAGTCATGTTCACTCCATGATGTTCACACTTTTGGAACTTGGAAAAAGAATGAGCTGTGTCGCTTAGGTTCACTTGAAGCATGGTGTAGCTGACATCGATGTGTAGCTTGTCTTCGGGAAGTCCTAGATAAGCTGCTACGCGATACATGTTTCGCACGACACGGTTTGTGTCTGCTAAACTTTCTACTAATAGCTTGCCGGTACGCAATAGCAAGTCTAGCTTGCGTCTGATCAATAACAATTCTTTTTGTTCCTGATAGATTGTCTCTGTTTGCACAAAATTGTTTTGCTGCAGTTTTTCTGAATCCTGCAGGCCCATTTCATTTTTTACCTCCATAAAAATTATTAGAATACCTTTGTTTGTCGTTTTTTCGGGGCACAAAATTACTGAAAAAAAGCGAAACTGCCATACGAAAAATAAAAATGATAAATTCTCTTGCATATTTAAAAACTTATTTCTATCTTTGCACTCGCAAAAAGGAAACAACAATGTTTCTGAATTGTTATCCTTTACGGGAATAGCTCAGTTGGTAGAGCACCGGTCTCCAAAACCGGGTGTCGGGAGTTCGAGCCTCTCTTCCCGTGCTTGTTTAAAGCTCTGTAAGTAAATAACTTACGGAGCTTTGCTTTTAATAGGTCGGACAAAACTCGGACACTAATATTTTAGTTTTATTTGTGCATTAACAAAAAGGGGGCTAAAAATGAATCAGGATTTGTAGGCAATGCCGATTCCTTTTTAGTTTTGATGCATTTCAATAGCTTTCCTGTCTTATATATTATTCTTTGGTACTTAAAATAATGTAGATGATGAGAGCATTCCTACTGACACCACCCATAACATAACTGACTTTTCTGACCTTTTATTATTGTCATCCGTATCAGCAACACTTACACCGAAAGAAATGTCTGAGGTCAAGATGTATTTTCAACAGCGTTTTTAAAAGTGTCTGAACGCATCACGTAAAACTCTAGAGTACGGTTTACGTTTCCATTGAACGCATTAACGACTACAGCGACGTCTTGACATTTTGCAATAGATTGTTTCAACCTAAGTATTCAACAATACTCATGGAGCCTGTGTCTGCCTGGGCATTGCGCGAGGTGCACATAAACCTAAGAACTTTCAATGCTGTCAGCATTTACATAATCAATGATACTTTATAATACGCTGCAAAGATAAAAATACATTTGTCTTGTATATAATAAGAAATAGCCATTTATTTTTTGATATGTATGCTACATTTATTTTTAGCTGTAGCTAGTTTATACCTTATTATATATAGCTTCTTATTTATTCGTTACAATAAGGTCGTCTGTTTGCTTCTAATAAGGAATGCCCTACGGCTTTGTTTTTAAATCAAAAAACGTAAAGAAACGGGTGGAATATACAAGAAATCTAAAAAAAACGAAGTTCGCAAAAAAAAATGCCGAGAATATTTGTGAAGGTCCAAGATTTAGTCTACATTTGCCCTTGTAATAATTACATGTTTATAATTAATAAATGACGATATGATGGATAATGCATTAAACACATTATTAGAGTACGGAATACATCCGTCTGTTCAGCGAATCGCCATAATGGATTATCTTCAGACGCATCACACGCATCCTACAGTTGATGAAGTATATGTGGCATTGCATAAGGAGATTCCTACCTTGTCAAAGACTACGGTCTATAACACTTTGAAGTTGTTTGCAGAACAAGGTGCTGCACAGATGCTGACAATCGATGAGCGTAAAGTCTGTTTCGACGGGGTTATTACACCACACGTACATTTCTTGTGCAAGTCGTGTAATAAAGTGTTTGACTTTCCGTTGACAGAAGATCAGATGTATGTAGGTTGTCCTGCTAAGGAAAGTGGTTTTGAGATAACAGAAGCACATGTTTACTATAAAGGTTATTGTGCTGCATGTAAGAAAAATAATTCATGATTCGAAGTGGAATCTGAAATAAAATAGAATACTAATACTAAAAAAAAGAAAGAAAATGGCTAAGAAATTTGTTTGTACCGTTTGTGGTTATGTTCACGAAGGTGATGAAGCTCCAGCACAGTGCCCACAGTGTAAAGCAGGCGCTGATAAATTTAAGGAATTAGTTGAGACAGAGTTGACATTCGTAACCGAGCATGTTATCGGTATCGCTAAGGATGTTGATCCTGAAATTAAGAAAGGTTTGATCGCTAACTTCGAAGGAGAGTGTGCAGAGGTAGGAATGTATTTGGCTATGAGCCGTCAGGCTGATAGAGAAGGCTATCCTGAAATTGCTGAAGCTTTCAAACGTTATGCTTTGGAAGAGGCTGATCATGCTTCACGTTTCTGCGAATTGTTGGGCGATATGGTATGGGATACCAAGACTAACTTGAAGAAGAGAATGGAAGCAGAGAGCGGAGCTTGCTCAGGTAAGATGGAAATCGCTAAGATGGCTAAGGCACAGAACTTAGATGCGATTCACGATACAGTTCACGAAATGGCTAAAGACGAGGCTCGTCACGGACGTGGTTTCATGGGCTTGTACAACCGTTACTTCGGTGATAAATAATCATGCTTTAAAATAGTTCTTTGTTACGAGAGGAATGCCCAATAAAGGGTGTTCCTCTTTTTTGTAACATCTTTGTTACATTCGTATTAAATTATCATTAATTTTTTAGGGTTGATGAGACTTGATTTTATGATGTAACATAAGTTTCTTAATTTAGAAATCCAATTGTAACAGAATGTAAAATTATTAAAGTTGTTTAGAATGGAAACAAAACAGACCTACCATGGCCTGACCAGTCGTGAAGTAGAAGAAAGTAGAGAGAAACACGGCATTAATGTACTGACTCCTCCGGAAAAAGTTTCCTTATGGAAACAATTTCTTGAGAAATTCGACGATCCCATCATCAAGATTCTATTAGTGGCATGGGCTTTGTCTATGGTTATTTCTGCTGTTCATTGTTGGGGACCAGAACAAGTTGGGCTGACTGCCTTTTTAGAACCGTTGGGTATATTCTTTGCTATTTTGCTCGCCAGCATGACGGGGTTTGTATTTGAGGTTAAGGCAAATAGAGCATTTGATGTGCTGAATACGGTAAACGACGATGTAGCTGTAACTGTTGTACGTGATGGAAAAATACAAGAAATAACTCGGAAGGATGTTGTTGTTGGTGATATTGTTCTTCTGAATACCGGAGAGGAAATACCGGCGGATGGCTTGTTGCTCGAGGCCGTGTCTTTGCAAGTTAATGAATCCACGTTGACAGGAGAACCGATAATTGCCAAAACGGTGATTGAAGCCGATTTTGATACTGAAGCGACTTACCCGTCAAATGTTGTGATGCGCGGTACAACGGTTGTCGATGGACATGGCGTGATGCGCGTAGAACATGTGGGTGATGCAACCGGTTACGGAAAGGTTTATGAAGGTTCACAAATAGACAATAATATTGATACCCCTTTGCAGATACAACTGAAAGGACTGGCTAAAGTAATCAGTAAGGCAGGATATGCCATAGCTGTTATTACTTTTGTTGTGCTTACTTTAAAAACTTTTTTTGGTGGACAAGCACCCGAAGGTTGGATGAATATAATCTCTGCCTTGTTGAATCATTTTATGATCGCCGTAACGCTGATAGTTGTGTCTGTTCCAGAGGGGTTGCCAATGAGTGTCACGCTTAGCTTAGCCTTAAGTATGAACAGAATGCTCAAGACAAATAACTTAGTCCGAAAGATGCATGCCTGCGAAACAATGGGTGCAACTACGGTGATTTGTACCGACAAGACAGGAACACTGACTCAAAATCAAATGCAGGTTTATGAAACTCAGTTCTTTAATTTGAATAATCAACATCTTTTGGATGATGACTTGAGTAAGGCTATTGCAGAGGGTATCGCAGTTAACTCTACAGCTAATCTGGATGAGGACAATGGCACGTTAAAAACATTGGGAAACCCTACAGAAGCAGCCTTGCTGCTTTGGCTGCATAGCCAGGGACTTGATTATTTGAATTTGAGAGAGAATGCCAAAGTTGTAAGTCAGCTAACATTCTCTACAGAGCGCAAATACATGGCAACTGTGGTTGACTCTCCTCTGTTAAAAGCAAAGGTTCTATATGTAAAAGGTGCTCCAGAAATTGTATTGGGCCTTTCGGCCAATGTGGCACGCGATGGTAAACTATTGAAGCCAGATGCTTGTAAGGCAGATATAGATGCTCGCTTACTAGCTTATCAGAATCAAGCTATGCGTACCTTGGGATTTGCCTATCAAATATTAAAGCCGGGAGATTCAGAAGCTCCTTATGAGAATGGACGTCTGAAAGAAGGTTTGGATTTGACATATGTAGGTATAGTTGCCATCTCAGATCCGGTGAGAAGTGATGTGCCGGAAGCTGTTCAGAGCTGTTTGAATGCAGGGATTTCTGTTAAGATAGTAACAGGAGACACTCCGGGTACTGCTCGAGAAATTGGACGTCAGATAGGTATATGGACAGAGCATGATTCTGAACGCAACATCATTACCGGTCCTGGTTTTGAAGCCTTAACCGATGAAGAAGCGCTAGATCGAGTTTTGGATTTGAAGATTATGTGTCGCGCAAGACCTACTGATAAGCAACGTCTGGTGCAACTTCTGCAACAAAAAGATGCAGTTGTTGCGGTGACTGGTGATGGTACGAATGATGCGCCGGCATTGAAGGCTGCACAAGTGGGCTTGTCTATGGGAGATGGAACTTCTGTTGCCAAGGAGGCTAGTGACATCACAATCATAGATAATTCATTTATGAGTATTACACGTGCTGTAATGTGGGGACGCTCGTTATATCGGAATATTCAGAGATTTTTGCTGTTTCAGCTCACAATCAATGTGGCAGCCTGTCTTATTGTTTTGGTTGGCTCGCTATTGGGTACAGAATCTCCTTTGACGATTACGCAAATGTTGTGGGTAAACTTGATTATGGATACGTTTGCAGCCGGTGCTTTGGCTTCTTTGCCACCGACTGAGCAGGTGATGAAAGACAAACCTCGTCGCAGTGGAGTTCATGGCGATTTCATCATATCCCGTTCAATGGCATATCATATATTTGGGGTAGGGTTGGTGTTTGTTGCAGTTCTGATGGGTCTGTTGCTGTATTTTCATTCCTATGAAGGATTGACACCGCATGATCTTTCCTGGTTCTTCACGTTCTTTGTTATGTTACAGTTTTGGAACATGTTTAATGCAAAGGCATATATGACAGGTGCTTCGGCTTTTTCAAATATGCGTCAGAGTATGAGTTTCCTATGGGTGGCTTTATTGATATTAGTAGGACAATATCTGATTGTGACCTTTGGAGGCGCTATGTTCAGCGTGCAACCTTTGCCTTGGCAAGATTGGTTACTCATTGTCTCCTCTTCGTCAGTTGTATTATGGTTTGGAGAGCTCGTAAGATTCGTTGCTCGTTTGCGTAAATAAACAAAAAACACAGCATCCTTCATTTTGGGGATGCTGTGTTTTTTTATAAACAAAACAGTGTAAAGACTATTTCCCATTCAGTTTCTTTTCCATCTCTGCGCTTGTTTTGTAACGTTTGTTTAGCCCTTTGACAACATCGTCTGTGATGTCGTATTTAGGAGCAGCATATAGCAGGTTGTCTCCGGCTTTGCTGATGATGATGTCAAACTTCTTGGTTTTGTTATAAATCTTTAGGAAATTCTGAATAGAATCTCTAAGTTGATTGTTGTATTTGGTTTGTTCACCGGCAAATTCTGCCATCAACTGTTCATTGAGACTTTGCAGTTCTTGTTGCTTTTTTGCTAACGACATCTGAGCTTGCTCTAGCTGATCTCTTGTGGTAAAGGCATTCGATTCGTATTTCTTTTGTATTTCTGCATATTGGTTTTGCAGGGCACGTTCTTTGCCGGCTAAGGTGTTGCGGATATTTTCGCCTTTTTGGTTCATCAGCAAGGTATAGTCTTTGCAAAACTTATATTGAGACATGAGTGTGTCTATTTCAACGTAACCGATTTTTTGTGCCTGGTTTGTATTCTCCTGTGTAGCCTGCTGTTTTTCTTCGGTATTCTGTTTCTGGTTACAGCTACTGAATGAAAAAGCCATCATTCCGCAAAGAATACCGGCTTTGATAATTTGATTTTTTCTCATTATGCTTGATTTTTTTTGTTTTTACTGAGTATAACATATTAGTCTTTGTGCTCCGGAATGCGATGAGGATTCTCCTTACGCTCCATGCGGTCCATGCTTTGTACACAATTAATTCCACGTTTGCGCATGGCAGCACTGTGTCCGATGTGCAGATTTGGGAATCTTCCGTTTTTCTGAATTAAGATTTTAATTGCTAATAAGGCCATGCTGACGGCAACAATTATCAGCGTTAATAATAAAGTCTTCAACATTTTGATTATATTTGCAGTTACAAAGGTAATGTAAAATCAGTGTACGCAAAAATTTGATTACTTAATTTTTCTAACAGACCTTCTATTTCTTTCTGTTTTTGACAGTTAGAGAAGCTAAAAGTCTTTTTAAGTGATTTGATTCTGCCCTACACCTAAATTTAAAACCAAGCAATATGACTCAGACAGAATTAAAACCGAAATGTGTATTTGATTGTTTTGCACAAGTAAATAAAGTGCCTCGTCCTTCTAAGAAAGAAGAACAGATGATAGACTTTTTAAAGAAGTTTGCCGAAACTCACAAATTGTCCTATAAGCAGGATACATGTGGCAATGTGTTGATTTCTAAAGCCGCTACAGCCGGTATGGAAAACTGTAAGACTGTAGTGTTACAGAGTCACATGGATATGGTTTGTGAGAAAAACCGTGATGTAGAATTTGATTTCGAAAAAGATGCTATCCAAACTTATGTGGATGGAGAATGGATGCGTGCAAAAGGTACCACTCTGGGGGCCGATGACGGTATTGGTGTTGCCATGCAGATGGCTGTGTTGGCTTCGGATGACATTCAGCACGGTCCGTTGGAGTGTCTCTTTACTCGAGATGAAGAAACTGGCTTGTCGGGAGCCTTTGCTTTGGAACCGGGTTTTATGAATGGTGATATCTTGATTAACCTTGATTCAGAAGATGAAGGACAACTTTATGTTAGCTGTGCCGGAGGTGCTGGAACAACTGCTGTCTTTTCTTATGATACAGTGGCAGTGCCATCCGGATATTTTGCTTGTGAGCTTAAGGTAAAAGGGCTTACAGGTGGACATTCTGGCGACGATATCAATAAAATGCGTGCCAATGCAAATAAGGTGTTAGGACGTTTCTTGTACCAATGCATGCAAAAGTATGATCTCTATTTGTGCGACATTCAGGCCGGCGGTTTGCATAATGCCATTCCAAGAGAAGCTGCTGCTGTGTGTGCCATTCCTATGAAAGATAAAGAGAGCATCCGTGTTGACTGGAATATTTTTGCAGCCGACGTTGAAGAAGAATTTAGTGTTACGGAAAAGAAAATGGAATTTCTTCTTGAAAGCATGGAAACTCCTTCTGAAGCTGTGGACCGTAACGTTGCATCCCGATTGATTACAGCTGTGCAGGCTGTTCACAATGGCATCTTGTCCATGTGTCAGGATATAGATCTGGTCGAAACTAGCTCGAATTTAGCAAGCGTCCGCATGCAAGCAGATAAAAAACAAATTGTAGTGATAACCAGTCAGCGTAGTAGTATTTTGAGCGCTCGCAAGAATATGAGCAATACTATTAAGGCTGTGTTTGAGTTGGCCGGTGCAGAGGTAACGGTAGGAGATGGCTATCCGGGATGGAAAATGAATCCGGATTCGGAAATTCTCAAACTGTCAGTTGATACTTACAAACGCCTGTTTGGAAAGGAACCTAAAGTGCTGGGTATCCATGCAGGACTGGAATGTGGCTTGTTTAGCGAGAAATATCCGCATTTGGATATGGTTTCATTCGGTCCGACATTGCGCGGTGTTCATTCGCCAGACGAACGTTTGTTGATTCCAACAGTAGAAATGGTATGGAACCATTTGCTCGAAATCCTGAAGAATATTCCGGCTCGTGCCTAATTGTTGAATTATAGCCTTATATGAAAATGAAACCACTACGCTCTATTGTGTGCGGAATGTTGTGTTTCTGTGCAACGCTCTCTTTTCTTGTCGCATGTGATGATGCTGAACGATTCACAACCGACAAGGGGGCGTTGTTGGCTTTTTCCTCAGACTCTATTAAGTTTGATACGGTCATCACAACTATTGGTTCCAGCACTCGTACGCTGAAAATCTACAATCGCAACAAACGTGGGATACGTATTTGCAGAGCTTGGCTCGAGCAGGGTAGTGCAACTTGTTTCCGTGTTAATGTCGACGGCGTTTTTTTGTCGCCTTTATCTGGTGCTGCGGCATCCGATCTCGAATTGCGCGGTTCGGATAGTATGATGGTTTTTGCTGAAGTTACGTTGCCAGAACGTAATCAGAATGAATTGTTTGAAACAACCGATCGTCTTTGCTTTCAACTTGAGAGTGGGGCAGTACAGTCTGTATTGTTGCATGCCATGGGACAGGATGCCTATCAATGGCGGGGTGTAGTTTTGGACAAAGACACTACGTTGCACCCCGGCAGGCCATATATTATTTATGATAGCTTGCTGGTTGCAACTCAAGCTCGTCTTACCTTGGAGCCTGGAGTACAACTGTATTTTCATGACAAGGCCAACTTGCTGGTACGGGGAAGTCTTGTAGCTGATGGTACGATGGAACATCCTGTTGTGCTACGCGGAGACCGTACTGATCACCTTTTTGATTATCTACCTTATGACAATACACCTTCGCGCTGGGGAGGTGTGCATATTTATTCTGAGAGCTATGGAAATTTGCTTCGCTATACCGACTTGCATAGTGCAAGTTATGGTATTCTTTGCGACAGTTCTTCTCTTGACAAGCAGAAATTATTGCTTGAGAATTCCGTGCTTCATAATATCGGTGGAGATGGCTTAAGGATTATTCATAGTAATATAAAGGTCGGAAACACGCAAATTAGCAATACTTTGGGAAATTGTGTGGCTTTAATTGGCGGAAGCAGTGAGTTTGTTCATTGCACCATAGCTCAATTCTATCCTTGGGAGGCTATGCGCGGTCCAGCTCTTTATATGGCCGACAACTATTTCAGTGCAACTGTTCCGTTTCAGAAAGCTCATTTTTACAATTGTCTGATTACTGGTTATTCAGAAGATGTGTTGCTGGGGAGTCTGAATGAAAAAGAGCAGAAGTACGATTATCTGTTCGTTTCTTCCTTACTCAATACACCGACCGTGAAAGATGACGACCGCTACCGCCAGTGTTTTTTTGAGGAAGATACGGTCGAAACCTATTGTATCCGTGAGAAAGGTTTTGTGTTGTTCGATACGAAAAACTATCGTTACGATTTTGTTCCCGATTCCTGTTCGGCAGCTTTGATGCTGGCGAGTCCTGAATATGCTCGTCTTTATCCTTTTGACCGCAACGGAGTAAGTCGCATGCAACACGTTAAACCGACTGCAGGTTGTTATGAATATGTAAAGAAACAGAAAGAATAAACCATGCGAGGCTTTGTATTTTTTATACTGATACAGTTTGCGCCCGTTTTCTTACGGGCGCAAACTGTATTTCGCATAATGGAGTATAATGTAGAAAATTTATTTGACCTGCAACATGATACAGGCCATTCCGATCAGGAATTTCTTCCGGAAGGGAACAAGCGTTGGAACGCTTATAAGTATTGGAAGAAACAACAGTCTATAAGCAGAGTGGTAGCGGCAGTAGGAGAACGGCATATACCCGATTTGATTGTGCTGTGTGAAATAGAAAACGATACTGTGATACGCGATTTGTGCAAACGTTCTTCGTTGCGCACCTTAGGATATCGTTCGATACAGACAGCTTCGGAAGATAAGCGTGGAATTGATGTAGCGGTACTTTATCAGCCTGGTCGTTTTCGCTTGTTACAAGCTGATACGATACGAATAGCTTCCCAACAGCAAGGATTCCGTCCAACCCGTGACATATTATATGTGCAAGGGAAAATCGTAACAGGAGATACTTTGCATCTGATAGCATGCCATTTCCCCAGTAAATACGATGGTACGCGTGCTGCCGACCGTCATCGTATGCTGGCAGCACAGACGTTGGCTTCTGTTGGCGATTCTATTTTTCGTAGAAACGCTTCGGCCAATATTGTCGTAACCGGTGATTTCAATGCCGGACCGAATGAAAACGTCTTTCGCAAAAGTATATTGAAAGAAATCAGGTGGCATGTATTACCGTCACGTTCGATGAACGTCCGTCAGGATGTACGCGGTACCTATCGTTATCAAGGTCATTGGGGATCGTTGGATCATTTCATCGTTTCGGAGAGTCTTTTGTCTTCTGATTCTCGTTTGTTCCTATCCGATTCTGTTGCTCATATAGCTGATTATTCTTTTCTTCTTGAACGCGACCTTAAATATGGTGGTTTCAAACCATTTCGAACATATTTGGGCCCCCGCTATCAAGGAGGTTACAGTGATCATTTGCCTTTGTTCATTGATTTTCTTATCCGTTTTGAATAAGAATGATTTGTATTCGCTTCAAAATTTCAGTGCAAATCCACGGTTTATGTGAATGCAAATCATAGGTTCTTATGTCTTTATGACAAAAAACGGTGAAAAACATTAATACACAAAAACGCAGCAGAGGAATGAAAAAGTAAATAACCGAGAGAAAACTTGGGATGTTTCGATTTGGATATTGTTTCATATAATATGAAATGAATGTCTCAAAGTTTATGCATATTAATAAAATCCGATTTACGGAAGTTTATTTGCTGAGAAGCGCAAATCTTTCTTGTTATAATTATGCTTTTTCAGTCGTTACATTCATCTGAATCCGGTATTATATGCCTGGCTTACTCGTGATGATAAGGTTCATTGTTGAGTATAGTCATGGCCCGATAAATCTGTTCTGCAAAAATCATGCGAATCATTTGGTGCGAGAATGTCATTTGTGACAGCGAAATTTTTTCGTTTGCTTTTTGGTAAACTGCTTGTGAAAATCCGTAGGGCCCTCCTACAATGAATACAAGTCTTTTAGACACGGTATTCATTTTCTTTTGCATCCATTGGGCAAAATCTACAGAGCGGAATTCGCGTCCGTGTTCATCTAAAAGCACCACGTGGTCGCCCGGTGCCAATGCTTTGAGAATGAGTTCCCCTTCTTTCTCTTTTTGCTGTTCTTGACTCAAGTTCTTGGTATTGCGCAATTCAGGAATGACCTCCATTTCGAACGAAAGATAAAACCGAGTGCGCTGAATATATTCATCAATCAATACGCTAAAGCGTGGGTCGGCTGTACGGCCGACAACTAGTAATGTAGCTTTCATGACTGCAAAGATACATACAGAGCTTTGATGATATTGTGTATTTGTGATATTTAACATTCTACAACGCCGATAAAAAAGCTAATTTGCGTACCTTTGTGTCAAATAATATATTAATCTTGATAAAAGAAAAGAACGATGTTGACAGTAGACGAATTAAATGACCGTTTGATTGATTTGGCCTTTGCCGAAGATATAGGTGATGGCGACCACACCACCTTGTGTTGCATTCCGGAAGATGCTATGGGTAAATCTAAACTTTTGATTAAAGAGGAAGGCATTTTGGCCGGAATAGAGATTGCCAAGAAGGTTTTTCATCGTTTTGATCCAACTTTACAGGTTGAGGTATTTATTCAAGACGGTGCCAAAGTAAAACCTGGAGATGTTGCTATGGTTGTAAGTGGTAAGACACAGAGCTTGTTGCAGACAGAACGTCTGATGCTGAATATCATGCAGCGTATGAGTGGTATTGCTACGATGACGGGTAAATATGTGGCTCGACTCGAAGGTACAAAAACCCGTATTTTGGATACGCGCAAGACAACTCCAGGAATGCGTATGCTGGAAAAAGAGGCAGTTAAGATTGGTGGTGGAGTGAATCATCGAATCGGCTTGTTCGACATGATTCTGTTAAAAGACAATCATGTCGATTTTGCTGGAGGAATCGAGGCTGCAATCAAGCGTTGTCATGCCTATTTGAAGGAAAAAGGCAAGGACTTGAAGATTGAAATCGAAGTGCGCAATTTCAACGAGTTGCAACAGGTGCTTGATTTGGGCGGAGTAGACCGTATCATGCTGGACAATTTTACACCGGCAGACACACGCAAGGCTGTTGAAATGGTAGCTGGCAGATTCGAAACAGAATCAAGCGGTGGTATTACATTTGATACTATAAGAGATTATGCAGAGTGTGGCGTAGATTATATTTCAGTGGGAGCACTGACACATTCAGTAAAAGGATTGGATATGAGTTTCAAGGCATGCTAAGCAATGAAAGATGCAGGCTTGAAAATATAACGATATGATAGAAAGGCGTGTTTTTATGTTGTTGAAGAAATAGTCATATGTTTGCCTCAACCAACATAAAAGCACGCTTTTAATTTATGGGTAATTCATAACGTAAAAAGAATCATGCGTAAAATAGGATTTTTTGTTTTGTTGCTATCCTCTTTGCTGGCAGCAGCACAGAAGCGATACGTATCGCCAATAGATTTTGCCGTGTCGCTGGCTGGAAATTTTGGAGAACCGAGACCCAATCATTTTCATTGCGGTTTAGATGTTCGTACGCAAGGAGTTATCGGAAAGAAAATTTATAGCGTTGCCGATGGATATATAGCCCGTGCCACAGTTGGGCTGAATGGTTTTGGTAATGCGCTTTATGTGAATCATCCGGATGGAAACACATCCGTTTATTGTCATCTGGAGCGCTTTATGCCCGAACTTGCACGCGTGGTTTTTGCTAAACAACTTGAAAAAGAAAGCGAAACGGTTGATCTCCGTTTTGCTCCTGGACAATTCCGAGTAAAGGCTGGACAACAGATTGCTGTTAGCGGAAATACAGGGGCATCGGCCGGACCGCATTTACATCTTGAACTGCACCGTACTTCGGACGGCGCCTTATTGAATCCAATGCCATATTTCAAGCATTTAGTTCGTGATGACATCCGTCCTAAAATACATGGTGTCAGAATTTATCCGATGCCTGGCGAAGGGATTGTTAGCGGTTCGGTACATCCGGTTAATTTTTCGCCGGCAGCGGGAATACAGACATTCAAGGCATGGGGCAAAATAGGATTTGCCTATTGGGCTGATGATTATATGAATGGGACAAACAATAAGTTTGGCATCTATAAAGTAAGTCTTCGAGTAGACGGAAAGGAAATTTATTCCACTCAAATGGATTCGCTGATGCCTACAGATCACCGCAAAATAAATTCTTGGGGCGATTATGAATGGTATATGCAAAAACGAAATTGGTATCTCAAGGGATTTGCAGAACCCGGAAACGATTTGACATTGCTTCAAGTGGGGGCTGACAGAGGAGTGCTTACCATTGACGAAGAGCGAATCTATCAGATAACCTATCATCTGACAGACCAATTTGGTAACACCACGGTGGCTCGCTTCCGTATTCAAGGCACTCCATACGAACATTTGCTGCAAGAGGTTCGCAAGGCAGAGGAAACCAAAAGAGCAAATCCCTTTTATGTGTTTTGGGACCGTTCTAATGTAGTGCAGATGCCAGGATTGGAAATGCGCCTGCCGGCAGGTTCCCTATTTCGAGATGTGTTGTTGCAACCTTCGGTAACGCCAGTAGAGGGCGGGTTGTCTCATTGCTATCGTCTGCATAACGCTCCCTTACCATTGCGTGCCAATGCTTGTTTGATGATAGCCGTGAACCAAAATGTAGAATATCCTGAAAAATGTTATATTCGGAATAAAAAAGGATATATGGGTGGAACTTATCACAATGGATGGATAACTCTTTCTGTACGTAATCTCAATGATGAATATGCCATAGTGCAAGACACCATAGCTCCTGAAGTTAAGCAATTGGGACTTCAATATACAAAGCAAGGAACTTTTTTGCGTTTGATTTGTCGCGACAGATTGTCGGGTATACGTTCTTTGAAAGGGTATGTTGACAATAAATTCGTGTTGTTTACAGGACGCGAAACCTATCGCTGCGATTTGTCCAAGCATGGCATACGCCCGACTAAAAAGCAACACGTGCTAGTAGTCAAAGCCGAAGACCGCTGCGGCAATGCAATACAAGACACCGTCCGTTTTACATATTGACGTGTCAAATGTTTAATAACCCAAAAGGTCATCATTTAGTTATCCATCTATTAGGATATACAACAGAGAATGATTAAATTTGCTAATGAAAGAAAAACAAAAACAATTCATATAATTAAAAAAGAAAATTATGGACAACGAATTGATTCAGTCATGCGAAGCTAAGGCGAAAACTTGGCTCGCTTCATCAGTTTATGATGCAGAAACACAGGCAGAAGTTCAAAAAATGATTGATAGTGAGGATAAAACCGACTTGATAGAAGGCTTCTACAAAAACCTAGAGTTTGGAACAGGTGGTCTGCGTGGCATTATGGGTGTAGGAACGAATCGCATGAACATCTATACGGTAGGAGCTGCTACACAGGGCTTGTCTAACTATTTGAACAAAGCTTTTAAAGATAAAGAACAAATATCTGTTGTTGTAGGTCACGACTGTCGCAACAATAGCCGCTTGTTTGCAGAAGTATCAGCCAATATCTTTGCGGCAAACGGCATTAAGGTTTACTTGTTTGATGATATGCGTCCAACTCCCGAAATGTCTTTTGCAATTCGTCATTTGGGCTGTCAGAGCGGTATTATCCTGACTGCTTCTCACAACCCAAAAGAGTATAACGGATACAAGGCTTATTGGGACGACGGTGCTCAGGTATTGGCTCCGCACGATAAGGGAATCATTGACGAAGTGAATCTCGTTCAGGCTGACCAGATTAAGGGATTAAACAAAACTTTAGATGCCTCTAATCCTTTGATTGAAATTATTGGTAAGGAAATTGATGATATCTATTTACAGAAAATTCACACTATTTGCATCGATCCCGAGGTGATTAGCCGTCAAAAGGATTTGAAAATTGTATATACTCCAATTCACGGTACCGGAATGATGCTTATCCCTCAGTCTCTTAAATTATGGGGCTTTGAAAATGTACATACTGTTCCCGAACAGATGGTCAAGGATGGAAACTTCCCAACTGTTGTTTCTCCAAATCCTGAAAATGCCGAAGCGTTGACTATGGCTATCAATTTGGCTAAGAATATTGATGCAGACATTGTGATGGCTTCTGACCCGGATGCTGACCGTGTGGGTATGGCATGCAAGAACAGCGATGGCGAATGGGTGTTAATCAACGGAAATCAAACTTGCATGATTTTCTTGTATTACATCATTAAGAACCGCATTGCTACCGGAAAAATGAAAGGCAATGAGTTTATTGTAAAAACAATCGTGACTACAGAGCTCATTAAGGCAATTGCTGATAAGAACCAGGTAGAGATGTTGGATTGCTACACAGGATTTAAGTGGATTGCACGCGAAATCCGTTTGCGTGAAGGCGAAAAACAGTATATCGGTGGTGGTGAGGAGTCTTATGGCTTCCTGGCTCAGGATTTTGTTCGTGACAAAGATGCAGTTTCTGCTTGCTCTCTGTTGGCGGAGATTTGTGCTTGGGCTAAAGACCAGGGCAAAACCTTGTTTGATGTGTTGATGGATATTTATTTGGAGTATGGCTATACTTTGAATCATACCATTAACGTTGTGAAGCCTGGTAAGAGTGGTGCTGACGAAATTAAGGCGATGATGCAGAATTTCCGTGCTAACGGCCCTAAAGAGTTGGCAGGTTCTAAGGTGATTCTTACAAAAGACTATCAGTCACTTAAGGCTACAGATGCCGAGGGAAATGTAACAGACATCAATCAGCCGGAGCCTTCAAATGTATTGCAGTGGTATACTGAGGATGGAAGTAAGGTAAGTGTTCGTCCTTCCGGTACCGAACCTAAGATTAAGTTCTACATGGAGATTGCAGAAAAGATGGGTTGTGCAAAATGTTACGAGAAAGCCACTGCTGCAGCCATGGAAAAAGTAGAGGCTATTAAGGGTGACTTGAACTTATAATCAGTTTTTCCTTAATGAAATCATAGATAAGTCGCTTCCTCTTTGGCATTGTCCGAGCAGGAAGCGATTTCTTTATAAAACAAACAGATTATGGACAAAGCATATTGGTTTGTATTTTTTAGTGACAATTTATTGTTGTGTCAGTCTGAAGGTTATTACTGTGTGCCGTGTCAGGAAGAGCCACCCGTTGCGTTGACAGAGTGGAATGTAGTCCGTACGTATGCCGAAATGAACGGTCTGCCTTGTAAGGTAGTTCAGATAGATCACCCGCTAGCAGAGGATTCTCCTTATGAAATGGTGGGGCTTCGTGCTTCTTATGCGCTGTTGGATCAAGAAACTTATCTAAAAGCCGGAAAAGGTGCCGAAATATTATATTGGGATAGAAACTCAAGATTTTGTGCCGTTTGCGGTGCGCCAATGAAAGCCCATACTGTTATAAGTAAGCGATGTACAGTTTGTGGCAAGGAAGTGTGGCCCCAATTAGCCACGGCAATCATTGTTTTGGTACATCGGGGAGATGAGATATTATTGGTGCATGCCCATAATTTCAAAGGCTCTTTTTATGGATTGGTGGCAGGATTTGTCGAGACAGGCGAAACGCTTGAAGAATGTGTGGCGCGTGAGGTGCATGAAGAAACCGGATTGCAGATTGCCAATATCCGTTATTTTGCCAGTCAGCCATGGCCTTATCCTTGCGGATTGATGATAGGGTTTCATGCCGATTACGTATCGGGTGAGATACATTTGCAAAAACGGGAGCTGGCTTCAGGAGGCTGGTTTCGTCGAGACAATTTGCCGGAGATTCCTCCTCGTTTATCTATGGCTCGCATGCTGATAGATGCTTGGTTGGAGAATAAGATATAACAAAGAACCTCTTCGGGAATTATGATTCCGAAGAGGTTCTTTGTTATATGCAATATACCATTTTTTGTTTATGCTAATAAAGCGTCTGCCATCTCCTCCAAGACCGGTATGTCTGCTTGTTTCATTTTGCTTTTGATTGTTACCATAGGTGCCACGATTTCCATGTTTTTCATGCCTTCGAGCATACTTGTCATTACCTTTCCTGCAGTAGGCGCCCAAGAACCGTTTTCTACTATTGCCACCTTGCGTTTTTGGAATCCTTTGATTTGCAAGTGATGCAAGAAGTCATACATTGGAGGGAACAGTCCTGCATCGTATGAAGGAGCTGCAACGACCATTTTGCTGAGTTTAAAAGCATTTTCAACAGCAGTGGCCATATCGTCGCGTGACAAATCAGTAATCATCACCTTTTCAGCACCTTTGTCAAGCAATATCTGGGCAATTTTTTCAGCAGCTTCGGCAGTGCCACCGTGTATGGAAGCATAAGCCACGAGTACGCCTTCTTCTTCGGCCTCATACTTGCTCCAAGTGTCATACAACCCGATGAAATAGCCTAAATTGTCTTTCAGTACAGGGCCGTGTAACGGACAAATCATTTGGATGTCCAAACTAGCTGCTTTTTTCAATAACGTCTGCACTTGCACACCATATTTTCCGCAGATGTTGAAGTAGTATCGTCTTGCTTCGTCAGCCCATGGCTCTTCATTGCATAAAGCTCCAAACTTACCGAATCCGTCGGCCGAGAAGAGCACCTTCTCTTTCTGCTCGTATGTAACCATTACTTCTGGCCAATGAACCATTGGTGCCATGAAGAACTGCAAGGTATGATTGCCTAAAGAGAGAGTTTCGCCTTCTTTTACCACAACTAGTTTGTCCGAGAAATCCACTCCTTCAAAGAACTGTGGAAGCATTTGTGCAGCTTTGGTGCTGAGCACTATCTTGATGCTTGGATATTTATTTACCATCGTACCGATATTGGCAGCGTGGTCTGGTTCCATGTGTTGAACAATCAGATAATCCGGAGTTCTGTCTTGAAGCGCTTCGCTCAAGTTTGTCAGCCATTCATCTGTTTTGCGGTTGTCTACTGTGTCCATCACTGCAATTTTCTCGTCCATAATTACGTATGAATTATAGGAGATGCCATTAGGAACCACATATTGGCTTTCAAACAGATCAATATCTGTATCGTCTGCTCCAATGTACTTGATTTCGGGTGTAATTTCTGTCATCATATTGTTTCTCTATATACTTTGTTGAATTACTTGTGCAAAGGTCGTGATTTTAGTTTAGTTATGCAAATACTCACATGAAAAAGTGCGCTTGTTTAGGCATTGTTTACGCGCGGCGCATTTCTTCAAGGAGTTCTTTTTGCCGTGCATTGAGGTGCTGGGGCAAGTCCACATGATATGTAATAATCAGGTTGCTTCTTTCGCCGTTGCTGTATAAATTACCTTTACCTTTTATGCGTACTTTTGTTCCTGATTGTGTTCCTGCTTTAACCTTCAGTTTGATTTTCTCGGCAGATGTAGAGACAATGATTTCTCCCCCTAGCAGTGCCGTGTACATATCAATGTGTACCACTGCGTTTTTGTCCTGGATAATTGGTTCTTGATGCCCGAAACCGCCGAAGCCTCCAAAGTCATGAAAACCGTTATTAGCACTGTGTTGACGGGCATTTCCAAACATCTGTTCAAAGAAATCCGAGAATCCGCCGTTGCCGCCAAACTGACTGAAGTCGAACCCTTCGAATCCGCTACTGTTGTTTCCGCCTTGGAATCCGTCCATGCTTTTCCAGTGTTCGCCATACTGGTCATACTTTGCACGTTTTTCCGGGTCGTTTAAAACATCATATGCTTCGTTCAGAGCTTGAAACTTGGCTTTTGCTTTCGGATCATTTGGATGTAAATCCGGATGAAACTGTTTGGCTCTTCTTCGGTAAGCACTCTTGATGTCCTTTTGTGGGGTATTTTTGTCAATCCCCATGATTTTATAATAATCTATAAATGCCATAATGTTCCTCCTTTTTTTTGCAAAATTATGCTACAAAAGAAGTGCCAGTCAGTTGGTGGCAGACTTATTTATTGTTATTTTTGCAGAAAGAAATGCGGCTTACTCATGATGGCAGATAAAAATGTAAAGGAAAAAAAGATACAGATTATGCACACGACAGATGTGCATGGAGCTTTGTTTTCCCATGATTTTATTGAGAATGCTCCTGCTCGCGGCGGTTTGTCGAGAGTGTATGCTTATGTAAGCCGTGCACGCAGAAAAAATCCCGACTCTGTTGTATTGCTTGATGGCGGCGATGTGTTGCAGGGGCATCCCACAGCCTATTATTATAACTTTGTGCATGCCGAGGGCACACATTTAATGGCCGATGTCATGAATTTTATGAGATACGATGCTTGTTGTATCGGCAATCATGATATTGAGATGGGCCATGCTGTATACGACCGCTTTGCGGCTCAATGCAGATTTCCCGTTCTTGCTGCCAATTTGATAGATTCTGATACAGGCCAACCTTATTTCTGTCCTTATACAATTGTCGAACGTCAGGGAGTGCGTATAGCCGTGTTGGGATTGATAACCAATGCGCTTCCACATTGGATTCCCAAAGAGCAGTGGAGTGGCATTGATTTGCAGGATATGATTGTATCGGCTCGCTACTGGGTGCATCATATTCAGCAAACAGAGCATCCTGACTTGTTGGTTGGCTTGTTTCATTCGGGATGGAATGGTGGCATTGTCACTGAGCAGTTCTGCGAAAATGCTACCCGACAACTTGCTACGGAAGTGGATGGTTTTGATGTGATTTGTTATGGTCACGACCATCAGAAGCGTGTGGAAACTGTCACAAATAAAGCCGGACATAAAGTGTGTTGCGTGGGATTGTGGAGCCAGGCGGCCAATGTGAGTGTGATAGATGTATCACTAAGATACGTCAACGGCCAACTGAAAGACAAGAAAATAACGGCACACATACAGAAAGTTCTTTATGAAACAGACCAGCTGGTTTATGATTTTGAACGCAGGTTTGCCGATGCGTCAGAACTGGTAGCTTCTTATGTCAACCAGCATATCGGTTTTTTTGAACATACAATATGCAGTCAAGATGCTTATTTCGGCTCGTCAGCTTTTATTGATTTGATGCATCGCATTTTGTTGGAACTCACTCATGCAGACATTTCTTTTGCAGCCCCTCTTACCTTTGATACTGTGATTCATAAGGGAAATGTATTTATCCGTGATATGTTTCACTTGTATAAATATGAAAACATGATTAGTGTGTTGAAATTGAGAGGCTCCGAAATTAAGGGAATATTGGAGATGAGTTATGCCATGTGGACTAATACGATGCATAGTCCTGAAGATCATATCATGAATCTTGTTCCTATGCCCGAGAAGGGTTTGCGCCTGGGGTTTGCCAATTTGGCGTTTAATTTTGATTCCGCCGCAGGTATTCGTTATACTGTTGATGTAACGCGTCCCGAAGGGTCGAAAGTAACAGTTTTGTCTATGGCAGACGGTCGTCCTTTTGACATGGAGGCAACATATAGTGTTGCGACTAACTCCTTTCGGGCTTATGGTGGTGGCGAGCTATTTACCATAGGAGCCGGACTCACACAGGAGGAGTTGCATCGACGCATTGACTATACTACAGAAAAAGACATACGTTTTTATTTAATAGAATACATCCGAAAGAGCGGACGTGTAGCTGCAGAGCCAATGAATCATTGGCAATTTGTGCCGCACGTATGGACTGAAGAAGCTTGTGCCCGCGACCGTGCCGCTTTGTTTGGTAACAAGAAACTGTGAGAATGATGAAACGAACACTGGAACAGACTGCCGACGGCAGTTATACTTTGTATGTTCCCGAGATGGATGAACATTATCACTCGGTGAACGGAGCGTTACAAGAGTCGCGCCATGTTTTCTTTCAGGCGGGATGGGATTATTTGCAACGCAGCAGCTTCCGCATTTTGGAATTTGGCTTTGGTACCGGATTGAATGCTCTCTTGGCTTGTGCCCGTGCATCAAGTTCTCAAAAGCAAGTGGCGTATTATTCCATTGAAAAATATCCGCTCACTCGCGATTTGTGGTCGCAGATGCATTATGAGGATTTGGATATAGACGGAGTGGGACAACGTTTCACAGCCTTGCATGAGTGTGCTTGGGATACGGATGTGTTGCTGGAACCCGGTTTCATGTTGCATAAGATTCAAGGCGATTTTCTTGAGGTGGCATTTCCGGAGCAGATTGATTTGGTGTTTTTTGATGCCTTTGCTCCCGACAAACAGCCGGAGGTGTGGAGTCAGCAATTGTTTGACAAAATATACCGTGTGATGTCATCGGGGGGAGTCTTGGTGACTTATTGCGCCAAAGGAGTAGTGCGCCGTATGCTTCAACAGGCAGGATTCCAAGTGGAACGCATACCCGGACCTCCCGGAAAGCGGGAGATGCTCCGTGCGCAAGTGCCCTAAACAGATATGATAGAGAATCCGATAACGCTCTTTTAAGCAAGGACGTTATCAGATTCTTCTATATATAATTTATAACGTTACCCCATCTTACAAGTATGGGAGGTATTTCTCCTAAAAAGCTACGTACTTTTTCAGAATGTAATTCAAAATCATTGTAATTCTGCTTTTTCATATTTCATGTTTATGCTCTTATTATTTTAGTTTCCTAATTCCAGTTGATTCTTAACTAGGTTATGTCAACAATTGCTGTAAGCATTCTATTTTCCGCCTTGACACGCATGTTTCCTAAACCTACCTTTGTGC